>Ga0335076_10000011_pt1 | contig 246177 bp, 210 predicted proteins | sample Lox_Sample_25_FD_206717 | JGI IMG/M metagenome (GOLD analysis project Ga0335076, IMG submission 206717) | Soil microbial communities from Loxahatchee National Wildlife Refuge, Florida, United States - Lox_Sample_2.5 | ecosystem: Environmental > Terrestrial > Soil > Wetlands | place: USA... | reverse complement strand
CTTGACCATAAAATTTACTCGGTGCATGAAAGCAGTCGTCAGTTCTCAGTTGCCAGTTCTCAGTTAGAACCTGAACTGGAATTAGCAAGTTGTTTGTTGGTCGTTAGAACCTGAATGACTGAGAGCAATAACTGATAACTGCTTGCGCCGAAGCAATCGTCTTGTAATTCCAATCTATTCAGTTGTGAGGTATTGTCCTCACGCTCTTTTACAAGTTTGCAGTTCGAAGCTTGACGGATGAGCTCATGGCTCACCGCTCATGGCTCACTGCTACAAGTTGTCGGTGATCTTACCGCGGGGGATCCACCCGTTCCCATCCCGAACACGGAAGTTAAGCCCCGCTGGGCCGATGTTACTGCACGCGAAAGTGTGTGGGAGAGTAGGTCGTTGCCGGCATAAATAAAGGCCGTTGAGAGAAATCTCGACGGCCTTTTCCTTTTGACCGGATTTGTTCTTAAAATAAAACACGACCCGCGCGCCCTTGGCCGCGGGTCTTTCTTTTGGAGGAAATCATGATTGCTTTTCGAGGTAATCGCATTCTTCACCAGTACGTCCAGACAAACTGCGCCGCTCCCGAGCAGGTCTTCCCGCTGTTGTGTCCGGTGCGCGAGGCCGACTGGCTTCCCGGATGGCAATACCGGCTAATCTACTCTGACACGGGAGTCGCCGAAGCGGGGTGCGTTTTCACGACTCCCAACCCGCCGGGGTCGGCCGAGCCCGAGCGGGCTGCAGCCGAAACGACCTGGATCGTTACCGACTACGATCCCGTTGCCCTTCGCATTGGCTATCTCTGGGTCGATGCGGGACGCATCATAACCGAGCTTCGGATTCAACTGGAGCGAGGTGGCGAGGGAGAAACCCGCACGCACATCCGATATCGCTACACCGGGCTGTCGCCGGAAGGCAACCGCGACCTGGAGCGCTATACGGAAGAATGGTTCGCGAGCAAAATGCGCCACTGGGAAACCGCGATAAACCACTATCTGCGCACAGGGCGGAAGCTGGCGGCTTAGTCGCGCGCCATTGACGGATAAGCCCCACTCAAGCCGAGGCGGGCTCGAGTGGGGCCACCGACGTTCGAGCTTCAGGCCCTGAGACAGCCGCGGAAACCTCGCGCGGCGTAGTATGATTCCGCGCCGTTGTGATAGACGAAGACGGTGTCGAAGCGGCGATCGCAAAAAAGGGCGCCGCCGAGTTTTCTGACGCGGGCAGGTGTTTTCACCCAACTCGATGTTTTCAGATCGAACTCGCCGAGTTTCTGCAACTCGCGATATTGCTCTTCCGTGAGGAACTCGATGCCCATGGCAGCAGCCATGTCGGCCGCGTTGCCTTTCGGTTTGTTCTCTTTCCTGGAGTCGAGCGCTTCGCGGTCATAGCAGAGACTTCGACGGCTTTTCGGGCTCTCGGCGGAGCAATCATAAAAAATGTATTCGCCCGTCTTTTTGTCGTGGCCGACAACGTCCGGTTCGCCGTCAGTCTTCTCCATTTCGTGGAGGGACCACAGCTTCTCGGCGTTCGCTTCCAGCCTGGCCTGGACTTTTCCCCATTCCAGGCCTTGATGGCGGTTCATGTTTTTTTCGAAGCGAGCTTGCAAGGCTTTAAGAAACTCATCCTGCTGTTTTTTGGAAAGAGATGCTTTTGGCATAGTTGTCAACCTCGGAAAATCTTCACGCTTTCGCGGCGGAGTACGACAGCTCGACAAAACCATTCTTGTACGCCACCACGTTCTTCAAATTCCATTTCTTCTCCGGAAGAGAGCTGAACAGGCGGAGTCCATCGCCTAATAGCACGGGCGCGATCGTCAACATGATTTCGTCCACCAGGCCGAGGTGGAGGAAGCGCTGGCACAACATAGCTCCGCCGACGAGCCAGATGTTGCGGTATCGAGGAGCGAGTTTCACGTCAACCAGGGTCCTGAGATCGCCCGAATAGAACTCGACGGAGTTGCGTGCCGGCGGCCATTCTCTGCCGGTTACGACGACGACCGGAGTGTCGCCGTAGGGCCAGCCCAGTTCCAGCGCATGTCGGTAGGTGCGGGAACCCATCACATAACAGTCGATCGTCTTGAGGAAGGCCGCAATCTCTTCGTCGGAGATGGAGATGCCGGCCTCGTAGAAGCTTCCGGGGCTCTCCATCCAGGAGACAGAGTTGTCCTTGCTGGCGATGAAGCCATCCAGACTGGAAACCATGTGCAAGGTCACCGTTGGTTGCTTTGCATTTTCCAGGCTACGGGACATCGTTCTCCCTCGAAAGCTTACTCAAGAGCGGTCTGGCTGACGGTTCAGTTGGTAGCGCGCTGGCTGCGCCACTTGGCGGCGTACGGCAAAAAGAACAAGTACATGCCCGTGACGAATTGCAAGGCGAGCGCGGCCACTGCCAGAAGCCCCAGCCGGGCGGTATATCTTCCCTGCGCCACGGCCACCCCATTCACAATAACAGCCACGGTAAAGGCAACGGAGAGCCAGCGGTGAGTCTGGCGCATCCACTTGTTCCAGTTCATGAGACCTCCTTGGACGCATCGTCTTGCGACCTGCGTCAGTTACGATTCGTAGGACGGCTTGGGCGGCCAGTCGGGTGCTTCGATGCCGAACTGTTTTGCGTATTCCGCATTCAGCCGCCGCCATCCATCGAAGTTCATGGCCACAGGGCCGGCGATGCGTCCAATGGGATGACCCTCGAGATGGCGATCGAGCACATCGAAGCAGACGTGCCACCCGGCGGCACCCATCGCAATGAAGCGGTGGCCGATGTTGGTCCACAGTGTCAGGCGCGTGCCGTTGGCGACGGGTTCGAGTTTCCACCGCATATCGAAACCACCCCAATTGTATTCCAAGAATTCGGGAGCTTCGGCTCGCTTGACGGTAGTCTCGGTGATGCGTGCGGCCGGAGCTCCCACCGTTGTGAGCTTCACCGTATTTCCCTTAGTACCGAGGTTCACATCGGCGTCGAAGGGGGCCCACTCGCGCAGGTGCGCCGGGTCGGTGAGCGCTTCCCAGACTCTTTCCGGCGGGTGTCGCAGCTCCCGAACGAGAACGAGCGTCCACTTCTCTTCACCGTTGGGCAGCCGTTCCTTTTGTACGTGCGCCAGATTGGCGGGACCCGGTAAGTACTGTGCGCGATCAGCCATTTCCTCCTCCGACGGTCAGTGAGCGTGTGAGAGCATATACCAGTACCAGACCGGAGCAGCGGAGACGAGTACCAGCGCGCCGAGGACCGCCAGTTCTGACAACAGACGGAGCGTGCTGATCGAGCTGGCCGCGATCGGCTTTAGCAGCAACCGTCCATAGGCGATGAACGCGGTGATCGCCACCGACACCAGATTGAGTTGCAGGAAATTGTATTCGCCGCCGCGCTCCAGGTGAAACAGCGCCGCGAGCACCATGACCAGCGTCAGGCCGATGGCCGCCAACGGGGTCAGCTTCGGCCTTACGCGGGTCATCGCCGGCAGTATCAGGCCGAGGCCTCCGAGAAACTCGCAGACGCCAATAAAGACGAACAGCCCCTGCGGGATGGCGGAGAACCAGGGCACCGGTTGATGGAGCGTCCGGTTCCAGATATCAGTCCGGAAACACACCAGTTTGCCGAAGCCGGTGATACAGAAAGAGACGCCCCACAACACCTGCAGGATCCAGAAGGCGATGTTCATGGCAGAGTGAAGATGGAGCCGGGTTCTGCTGTCGGAAGTGGGTTGTGGATTTACGATTTGCACAGCTGCTGACATAGCCTTTCTCTCCTTCTGTAGATGCGCACCGGATGGCGCGCGCCCAGGCGCGCACTACCATCGTTTCAGCTGACTGAGTTGAATGAGATTACCGCAGGTGTCTTTCAGGATCGTAATGGTCGCCCCAGGAACCTCGGTGGGGGGCATCGTGAACTCGGCGCCGCGGGCTTTGATCCGCTCGTAGTCGCCCTTGATGTCGTCGGTAAAGAAGTTTGCCGCAGCCTGGTTCTGCTGGAAGATGGCCTCCTGGTAGGTTTTGGCTGCGGGGTTGTTGTTGAGCGCCAGTTGCAGTTCGGTGCCATTCGGCTCCTCGGCTGAGGCGACGGTCAGCCAGCGATAGGGGCCGTTGCTGAAGTCGGCCTTCTTCACAAAGCCGAGAACTTCAGTGTAGAAGCGCAGGGCCTTTTCCTGGTCGTCGACATACACGCTGGTCACTTTGATTTTCATTTTGTCTCTCCTTTTTCTGCTCGAGATTTGGGTAGCTTCGGGCTGGTCTTCTTTTTGGTTGCGGCTGGGGGATCCATGCGGTCGAGGTAGCGTTCGAGAGCATCCACGTGAGTGGACCAGAAGCGGCGGAACTGCGCCAGCCAGTCATCCAGCTGCCGAAATGGTTCAGGTCTCAACCGGTAGAGACGGCGCTGGGCATCCACCGTGGATTCGACGAAGCCGGCCTCGCGCAACACGCGCAGGTGCTTGGATACGGTCGGCTGCGACATGCGAAGGCGGCGCTCGATCTCACCCACCGACTGCTCGGACAGGAGCAGGCAGCTTAAGATCGCGCGGCGATTGGGCTCCGCAATGATTTCGAAGACGGATTCCATATCTGTGTATATACCTTAATAGGCATATACGTGTCAAGGCATATACAAGAAAAAATTTTGAGGCTTCCATAACGGATTCCGACCGTCGTCGCTGGCGAGCGAAGACGGGCGCATTCGGGGTCAGAGGTACCCGAATTGCTCAATGGCTTGATCCAGGGCTGGGGCCGGGGGCGCTACCTTCGCCGGGGTACGAACATGTCCTGCTCGGTAAGCCCACACCGCTGGGCCATCTGGTAGCAGTAGTAGAAATGCGCGGCGTTCTGATTGCGGCTGTCGGTTCCGAAGGTGAATTTCAGACCGGCACGCTTGGCACGGGTGATGAAGTTCGCGTCGGGAACATGGGCTACTTCGTTGATCTCGATGGCCAGCTTCTTCCCCGGACGCGAGGGCACATTCACGTCGCCACAAAGGGTGAGGACGCGGTCGATGCGCGGCCGGGTCCAGAGCTGGGCGTACTGTCGCGCGATGGGCACTGGCAGAAACGTCGGCCATCCGAAGACGTCGAGGGGCTCGGTGGTCAGGATCTGCTCGATGAACTGCAGGTACCAGCTCATGAAGGCTTCGGCGTCGTCGACCATGGTGTCGATCTGCCAGATGGCGAGCCAGCCGCCGTCGGGCTTGGGCAGGGTGAGAGCGTCCATGAGGACGTAGTCGAGATGGTCGAGAACCGGCTTGGAGAAGGCCTTCGACCATCCGGCGTAGACAGGCTGCAGGCCGACGCGGACGGGATACTGGCGAAGGCGGTCGATGTAGTGCTGGAGGTCGGCGTCGTTATTGATGGGGTATCCAGGGCCGGGGTGCTCGAGAATCCCCAACTGCACGCCGCGCTCCTTGCCGAGCTGGAGTGCCTGGTCGATCGAGAGCGTCGGGCTCAGATGAACGTGATAGTCAGTGACCGGAAAGTGGGGCTTGGGCGGCGGCGCACCCTGTGTTTCGCCGGCGGCGGCGATGGAGAGACGGGGCGCGGCGAGCGCGGTTCCAGCGATCAGCGAGGTTTCGAGAAAAGTCCTGCGCGAATAAGAGTGAGTCACGACGGGCCTCCGGAGAACGGAGGAGGATAACGACCGTAGCCGGAGGGCAGCAGTGACGCAGGTCACGGGATATTGGTTCCCGGCTGTCGACAACGCCTGCCCTTGTGACCTCGCGCACTGACAAAATCCTTCGAGCGGATATTGTTCCTTCGTCTGTCAACGGAGACTCCCCCGCTCGGAGCGTTCTTCCGAGAACGTCCGCGCGAAGAGGCATGCCATCATGAAGATCAGGGTTCTGGCTGTTACGCTGCTGGCGCTGGTGCTGGCGGTGCCGGCGTTCGGCAAAACGTACAAAACGATCTATCCCGTGCCCTGCAGCGATCTGTGGAACGCGGTGAAGGACACGCTCGCTAATCCGGCCAACAACTACGAAGTTGCGGCCAAGGACGATACCCAGATGCACGCTGACTACGACGTCAAGCATGCGGCGCACGTCACCGTGACCGGAGTGTTTTTGCAGAGGCAGAACCACGTCACGCTGGTTTCGAAGGGTGCGGCAATCTGCGAGTTGCAGGTGGTATCGAACTTCAGCGGCTGGGAGCACAGCGACCGCGGCGACTTCAAGAAGCGCGTCGATGAATCTCTGGAAAAGCTGAAGAACCCGCCAGCGCCCCCGGCGCAACCCGCGGAACCGACCCCTCCGGTGAAATAGTGCCGGCGCCATGCGTATTCGACGCGTGAACGATGGCTGAATCCCGCCCTAAAAAAGTCACCCTCCTGCAAAGGGCAAGAGGGTGACGATTGGCAGATCAGTCTCGATCTGGCGTTCCGGAGAATCTAGCGTTCCGGAGTTCCCGAAGCAACCGAGGGCGCCGGAGCCTTCTGGTCATCGGCGGTGGCATCGGAAGAGACCGGATTGATCTTCACGGTTGCGAGGATCCTCTCCAGCCGGCTGAAGACCTGATCACGGTCAACGTGCTTGACCATGCCGCTATCGGTGTCGTCGGTCGTGACATTCAGCGCGAACTCATAGCAGGTTCCATTCTGATAGACGTGGAAGTACTTCGAGTCGCTCTGATGCGAACCTTCGCCAGTTACAGCTTCCGTCCCCAGCAGTTCGAGATCGCCCAGCATCAGTTTGGAGGCTTGTGGCTCAGTGGCGGAAGAAGAAGCTACCGCAGGCACCGCGTTTGCCGCAGGCGTCACGGCCACGGCAGGCTGGGCGTCAGACGCCGATGCGGCAGCAGCTGGGGTTGACGCGGCTGGCGCGGATTCGGCTTGCGCCGGAGCCGCAGCGGCCGGAACGGACGAAGCCGTGCTTGCAGCGGCAGAAGCCTCGCTGGCTTTAGGCTGCGGCACCGCAAACTCGTTGCATTGATCGGCCGTGAGGCCCTTGTGGACGCTCACATTGAAGAATGCCGACGAGAAATCGGTGTTGGCGAAGCCGGTCTCGGGCAATTCGACGGCCGCCAGCGCCAGTCCGCCGGGCTGGACGAAATTCATCGGAACCGCGCTCGACGCCATCAGATCGGTGGCGGCATCGCCGGTTTCGATCGCGTAGCGCCGTGGATACTCAAATGCGACGCCATACGTCTTGTCGTTATAGTTGACGGTCGCAGGCTTCCGGTGGACGACTTTCTTCTGCGCCGGTTTCTTCTCTGCGATGACTACCGGCATGGGAGCCGGGGTCGCAGCCTGCGTCGTGGGAATCTGGTGGTTCGAATTCACCGGTTTCGGCTTCTCACTGGAGCAGCCGACGGCGAACGAGCAGACAATCAGCACAGCCGCGAAAAGAATCGGGCTGGCGTTGATGCTCCGGATTGTATTCTGAATGTTCTTGCCCCAGGCGACACAGTCGCGGGGTCCTGCGCTATCGCGCAATGCATTTATACGGGTCATGGTTGGTCACCTCCTGCCGGCGAGCGGCACTTTGGGAAAATGCAGGACGGGGGCCAAAGGGCGAGGCATTGATTTGGCAGGAGTTAGAGGTACGGCGGCCGGAATTGCCCGTGGAGCGCGGAACACGGTGTGGATGGCGCGACACGAGCGAGCTGACGACGCGTATTCTTACGCTGTGAGCGATGAAGTGACAATGCTATATCGGCCGGTGGGCCAGGCGGAATTTGAACTCGTCCGGAGCGGCGGATTTCAGGAATTCCCGCCACGATTGCCGGAGCAGCCGATTTTCTATCCAGTGCTGAGCGAGGCCTATGCAACGCAGATTGCGCGGGATTGGAATACGAAAGACGAGAGATCCGGCCTTGCGGGTTTTGTGTTGCGATTTCAGGTGCGCGCGGAATTCCTGCGCCGCTACAACGTGCACGTCGTGGGAAATACAGATCACCGTGAGTACTGGATCCCGGCAGCTGATCTGCCCTTGCTGAACGCGAATATCGTTGGCAGAATCGAAGTGATTGCGGAATTCCGAGCGACGGAGACCGAATAATGACGAGTCGTCGCGTGGTGATTGTCTATTTGTTCCTGAGTCTGATCACGATTGGGGCTTATGCGCAGTCTGCAACTGCGGCCGAGAAGATCATCATCGACACCGATATCGGCGACGATGTTGACGACGCCTTCGCACTGGCGCTGGCGGTGAAGAGTCCGGAGTTCGAGATTTTGGGAGTGACCACCACGTTCGCTGATACGGAAACGCGGGCCAGAATTGCCCGACGGTTTCTGCGTGAGACTGGGCGCTCCGATATTCCGGTCATCGCAGGCAGACCGACAGTGCCGAAAAATCCGATGTCGCAGCGGCTGTATGCCAATGGCGAGGGCGAGGTGGTTGCCCACGAAAGCGCCGTGGCCTTCATGCTCGGGGAGATTCGGAAACATCCAGGGGAAATCACTCTGATCGCCATTGGCCCGCTGATGAATGTGGGCGCTGCGATCGACGAGGATCCGGCGACGTTTCGGAAGCTGAAGCGCATCGTGCTGATGGGCGGGTCCATCCGGCGTGGTTATGGCGATCTGGGTTACACGCCGCCGGTTCCACCGATGCCGGAGTGGAACATCGTGAACGACATCGCATCGGCGCAGAAATTGTTTGCCGCCGGCGTGCCGCTGTACGTCATGCCGCTCGACTCGACGCAGCTGAAGCTGGACGAGGTAAAGCGTGCATTTCTCTTCAGCCAGGGAACGGCGGTCACCGACCAACTCGCGATTCTGTATCACTTATGGGGACAGCAAACGCCGACGTTGTTCGATCCGATGACGGTTGTGTTCGCACTGCGACCGGAACTCTGTCCGGTGCAGGCGATGCACATTCGTGTGGACGAACAGGGATTCACGCGCGAGGAACCTGGCGAGACGAACGCAGAGGTTTGCTTGAATTCAAACTCAGATGATTTTTTCCAGTTCTATTTGAAGAGAGTGGCAGCCAGGTAACGGGGAGCGGATGAAGACCATGAAGAAGCTGAAACTGATTCTTGGGACGCTGGTGATAGCCGTGCTCGCGTCGAGCCCGACGGCTTCTGGCCAGGACAAGCAAGCCGTCGATCTCATGATCAGTAACGGGATCGTTGTGACGATGAACGCAGCGCGGACGGTTTATCAGGATGGTAGCGTCGCGATCCGGGGCGACGAGATTGTCGCCGTTGGCCCCAAGTCTGAGATCGAAGCTCGCTATCAGAGCGCGCAGGTGATCGATGCGGGTGGAAGCCTGGTGCTGCCGGGATTTATCAACGGTCACACCCATGTCCCAATGACGCTGTTCCGTGGTCTGCACGACGACGTCACGCTGCAAGACTGGCTCTACAAGTACATTTTTCCGGCCGAAGCGAAAAACGTGAATGAGGACTTTGTGCGCTGGGGCACAAGGCTGGCGGCCGCGGAACAGATCCGCGCCGGCGTGACGACGTTTGCCGACATGTACTACTTCGAGGACGCGGTCGCCGAGGAGATGAAAGCGGCGGACATGCGGGCGGAGCTGGGCGAGACCTTTATCGACTTTCCCGCGCCCGACAACAAGACCGAAGCCCAGATGCTGGCCTACACCGAGAAATTCCTGCAACGCTGGCAGGGGGATGGGCTGATTCACGCGGCGGTGGCTCCGCACTCGATCTACACCTGCTCGAAAAAGACGTTGCAGGACGCCGCCGCGCTGGCCCGGAAATATCACGCGCCGATTCTGATTCACGTGGCGGAGATGAAGAAAGAGTGGGAGGACAGCGAAAAGCAGAACGGCATGTCGCCGGTCGCCTATCTCGACAAGATTGGCGTACTCGGGCCGGACGTAGTTGCGGCGCATTGCATTTTTGTTGATGCGGCCGACCAGAAGATTCTGGCCGAGCGCGGCGTGGGCTGCGTGCACAATCCGTCGAGCAACATGATGATTGCCAGCGGTGTGTCGCCGGTTCCCGATATGCGCGCGGCTGGCGTCGCTGTTGGGCTGGGAACCGATGGTCCGGCGGGCAGCAACAACGATCTGGATCTGATGGAGGAGATCGACCTCGCGGCCAAGCTGGCCAAGATTACAAGAATGAACCCGCTGGCGCTGGGCGCGAAAGACGTGGTGGCCATGGCGACGATCGACGGCGCGCGCGCCATCCACATGGACAAAGAGATAGGATCGCTGGAGGCGGGAAAGAAGGCGGACCTGATCCTGATCGGCCTCGACGAGCCGAACGCCGTGCCCATGTATGACATCTATGCCCAGGTCGCGTATTCGCTGAAGGGTAGCGACGTGAAGACGGTCGTGATCGGTGGCAAGGTCGTGATGCGCGACCGCAATCTGCTCACCATCGACGAGCCGCACGTGATCGAGAAAGCGCGCGAATACGGGAGGTCGGTGAAGGCCTCGCTGGGCATGGACTAGCGCCGCGCTGCGGAGTTTGATGCCTTCTTGGTGAGCGCGACCGGAGGTCGTGGTACGCGTCCGCGTCCTTTTCTTGCGGTAAACTCTCGGCATGAAAATTCTCGTGCGAGTCGGGCTGGAACAGGTTGTGCTCTTCCTCTTTCTTGCGATTGGAGTCTGCACAGCGCAAAAAGTCGCAGTCACCTTCGATGATCTGCCGCTGAACGGCGACCTCCCGCCGGGCGTGACATACGTCGACATCGCGCGGGACGCGCTGGCGGTGCTGCAGAAATACCACTTGCCGCCGACCTACGGGTTTGTGAACGCCAAGCGACTCGAAGGCAATCCTGCGGCCGCTGAAGGATTGAAACTATGGGCTGCAAGCGAACCGATCGGCAATCATACGTATTCACATTTTGATCTGAATGCGAATCCGGTGGCGGCGTTTGAGCGCGAGATGGCCGAGGACGAGCCGGCCCTTGAATTGGCGGCGGCGAAGGATATGAATTGGCGCTGGCTGCGCTATCCGTACCTGCACGAGGGGGACACGGTCGAAAAACGAGAGGCCGTGCGGGCATATCTGGAAGCGCACGGATATCGCGTGGCCGAGGTGACACTGGAATGGGGGGATTACTTCTGGAACAGCGCGTACGCGCGCTGCGCCGCGAAAAATGATGCACAGTCGATTGAGTGGCTGAAAACGGCTTACCTGCAAAACGAAACGGAGAGCATCGAGCTGAGCCGACAGTTGTCGCAGCTCGTTTTCGGGCGCGAGATCAATCACGTTCTGCTGCTGCATCTGGGATCGTTCAGCAGCACGATTCTGCCGGATGCTTTCGATCTGCTCAAGAAGAAAGGATTCCAGTTTGTGACGCTGGAAGAGGCGGAGAGCGACTCGGCATATGCGGGGGATCCGGCGGAAGGGGCGCTTGGCGGGGGCACGCTTCTTGACGAATGGATGAACCAAAAGAAGCTCAAGTATCCGGAAATGGCGCCCCGGCCGTACAAAGAGGTGCAGGAAATCTGCAAGTAGGCACGGGTCCTGTCGATCAACGGCTGACGGCGTAAACGTGATTCTCCGCGGCTCGCAATGCCGCGCGATGAGGCGTCCGCTCGGTTCCCTTATAATCATAAAGATTGTCATGAGCGCCGTGCTGGACAAGATCGTGGCAGCGACGCGGGTGCGGGTGGCTGAGGCCAAACGCAGGGCGAATCTGCGGGAACTCGAGCGGCGGGCGGAAGAGCATGCGCCGCGCGGATTCCGGAGAGCTTTGGCGGCTTTCCACCCAGGCAAGAATGGCGCAACAAGGGTGGGGCAACCGCGACCGCATTTTCCGGAGCGGATCGCGGTCATTGCGGAGCTGAAAAAAGCTTCGCCATCCAAGGGATTGATTCGCGCGGAGTTTCATCCGGCGGAGCTGGCGCAAGAACTGGAATCGGCCGGGGCTGCGTGCTTGTCCGTTCTCACTGACGAAGAATTCTTTCAGGGCTCGCTGCGAAATCTGCGCGCGGCGTCGGCGGCGGTGCGAATTCCCTGCCTGCGCAAGGATTTCATCGTCGACGAATTTCAGCTGATCGAGGCGCGTGCGAATTCAGCCGATGCTATTTTACTGATCGTGGCCGCGTTGCCGCAGGCAGAGTTGATCGCTCTGTCGCGCGGCGCTCGGGCGCGCGGCCTGGATGTGCTGTGCGAGGTCCACGATGCCGGGCAGTTGCAGCGGGCGCTCGATGCGGAGTGCGATCTGATCGGCGTCAACACGCGCGACCTGAGGACGTTCCACGTTGATTTGCAGACCGCATTTGAGTTGGCAGAAAAGATTCCCGCCGGTGTCGTGCGGGTGGCCGAGAGCGGCATTCATTCTGCCGAGGATGTAGCGCGACTGCGGACAGCTGGATACGACGCGCTTTTGATCGGCGAATCGCTGATGCGAGCGGAACGGCCCGGTGAGGCTTTGAGAGAGTTACTGCGGGTTCGAACGAATTTGGAGAGGACTCCTGTTTGAGCCGACAGTGATGCATGCGGGCACGAGGTCCTTCGACTCGGTTTTGCTCCGGCGCGCCGGAGCAGAAGCTTCGCTCGGGATGACAAATGATTGGGTCTTCGCGGGCAACCGGCAACCGATTACTGGCAACTGGTTCGTATGACTTGGGTGAAGATTTGCGGAATGACGAATCTGGAAGACGCGCTGGTCGCAGTCGAAGCCGGCGCGGATGCGGTTGGATTTGTGTTCTATGAAAAAAGTCCCCGGTGTGTGACAGTGGAGACGGCGCGGGAAATTGCAAGAAGGTTGCCCGAGAGAATCGATAGAATTGGCGTTTTCGTGAATGAGGTGCCAGAGCACATCTCGGAGATCACTGATGAGGCGGGACTGACCGCCGTGCAGTTTCATGGCGACGAGTGGAAGAACCCGGGGGAGTACTCTGTGAATCGGGATGCTTTTTTTGGCCTTCCAATGCTGGAGATGGTTCGCGACCCGTCCACGGCGATACATTCTCTGCGCAACGTTGAAAGTTTCCCTAACCTAGCCGGATTTTTGCTCGATTCAGGAACTGCTGAGAAACGGGGCGGCACTGGCAAGGCGTTCCCCTGGGGGGATGCGCTGTCCTTCTCAAGTCTGAAGACGCTGCGTCGGATAGTGATTGCTGGAGGGTTGACGCCCGACAACGTCGGACGGGCAGTCGGGTACCTGAAGCCCTGGGGCGTAGACGTAGCCTCCGGCGTCGAGGCACGGCCGGGGAAAAAGGATCCTGAAAAAGTTCGCGCATTTGTGCAAGCAGTGCGGGAATACGATCGGAAGGCGGGTTAGGTATGGCAACGGCGGCGAGGAGTGCGAAGGCCAGAATTCCCCGTGCTTCGAAAACCGGGGAGAAGCGGGGCAGACGCATGCGAGCGGGAGCGTCCGCGGGACAGGAGCCTGGCCGCTTCGGCGTTTATGGCGGGCGCTACGTTCCTGAAACACTGATGGCTGCGCTCGAAGAATTGGAGCACGAATACGAAAAGGCCAGGCGCGACAAAAACTTTCAGGCGCGGCTGACTGAATTGTTGCACACGTACGCCGGACGTCCCACGCCGCTGTTTTTTGCGCGCCGGCTCACGCAGAAACTTGGCGGCGCCAAAATTTATTTGAAACGCGAAGATCTGCTGCACACTGGCGCGCACAAAATCAACAACTGCCTGGGACAAGCCCTGCTCGTCGAGCGCATGGGCAAGCATCGCGTGATCGCCGAAACCGGCGCGGGCCAGCACGGCGTTGCGACCGCGACCGTATGCGCGCTCTTCGGATTCGAGTGCATCGTCTACATGGGCACCGAGGATATGCGGCGGCAAGAGCTGAATGTTTTCCGCATGCGGCTGCTCGGGGCGGAAGTGCGCGGCGTCGAGTCTGGCTCGCGCACGCTGAAAGACGCGATCAACGAGGCGATGCGCGACTGGGTTACCAACGTGCGCACCACGCATTATCTGCTGGGCAGCGTGCTCGGGGCCCATCCGTATCCGACGATGGTGCGGGATTTTCATCGCGTGATTGGACGCGAAGCGCGGGCGCAGATCCTGAAAGCCGAAGGCAAGTTGCCGACGGCCGTCATTGCCTGCGTCGGCGGAGGATCGAACTCGATCGGCATCTTCTACGATTTTCTGAACGATAAAAAAGTTCAGCTGATCGGGGTCGAGGCCGGCGGCCGCAGCGCGGCATTGGGCGATCATGCGGCGCGTTTTCGTGGAGGCTCGCCCGGTGTGCTGCAGGGAACGTATTCGTATGTGTTGCAGGATTCCGGCGGACAGATCGCGCAGACGCATTCAGTTTCCGCGGGGCTGGATTATCCGTCAATCGGGCCGGAGCACGCGGCGTTGCGCGATGCCGGGCGCGCGGAATACGTACCCGTATCGGATGCGGAGGCGCTCGAGGCAACGACGCTGCTGGCACGGACGGAAGGCGTCATTCCCGCGCTCGAATCGGCACACGCCGTTGCCGAGGTGATCAAGCGCGCACCGAAGATGAAAAACTCGGATGTGGTCATCGCGAACATTTCCGGGCGCGGCGACAAGGACATTGGAATCTTGCGGGAGAACCTGAAGCTGAATTGAAGAGTTAATCATCGAGCATTGAACCAATCGAACGAGGAATCGTTAGCGATTGATTGCTCCATGGCTCAATGGTTCGATGGCATTGGTTTTTTATGCCTTTGACCTTTTATAAAAAGCCGGCGCTGATCGTGTACGTGACCTGCGGCGATCCGGATATCGCGACCACACGCGAGATCATTCTTGCGGCGATCGAGGCAGGCGCGGACGCGATCGAACTCGGGGTACCGTTCAGTGATCCTGTGGCGGACGGGCCGGTCATTCAGCGCGCGAGCGAGCGCGCGCTCAAGCATGGAACTTCGCTTGCGCAGGTGCTCACGCTTGCGGCCGAGGTTCGCGAGCAGGCGCAATCGACCGGGCTGATCATTTTCTCGTATTTGAATCCGATCCTGCGCATGGGGATGGAAAAGTTTTGTCACGTGGCGCGGGCGGCCGGTGTCGATGGCGTTCTCGTTACAGATCTACCCGTGGAAGAGGCGTATGAATATTTACGCGCGATGCGTGAGCACGATCTCTCGCCGGTGTTTCTCGCGGCGCCGACGAGTCCCGACGAGCGGCTGAAGCGCATTGCACAAGCTTCGCGCGGATTCGTCTATGCCGTTTCGCGCACCGGAGTCACGGGCCAGCGCCAGCAGCTTGCCGACGATGCGCAGAAGTTGGTCAAACGCTTGCGGCGTGTAACCCGGCTGCCCATCGCGCTGGGATTTGGAATTTCGAATGCCGAGCAATTTGCTGAGGTCGGAAGGTTCGCCGACGCGGTGGTCGTGGGCAGCGCGATCGTCGAGACGATTGAACGCAATCGCCGACGCGAAGCCGTTGCCGTAGGAGAGTTCGTAAAGCGGTTATCCGCAGTCAGCCCACCGCTATCTGGTGGGGTGAAGTAGCTCTGCGGTGCAATAATTGCCAATTGCTGACTCATGGATATCGAAGACTGGCGTGACAAAATTGATGAACTCGATCGCAAGCTGGTGGCGCTGCTGAGCGAGCGGGCGAAAGCGGCAGTCGAGATCGGACGCCTTAAGCGCGATACGTCTTTGCCGATCTACGAGCCCGACCGCGAGCGAATTGTTTTCGAGAATGTGCAAACGGCGAATCAAGGCCCGCTGCCGGGACGCGATCTGGTACGGATTTATGAGCGCATTATCGACGTGATGCGGAATATCCAGAAGGAAGAAATCGCGCCAAAATCCGAGTCTGTCGAAACAGAAACGGAACTTGAGTCCGACGTGAACGACTGAGAGTTAAAGGCTTAATCCTATGATTGTGGCGATGCAGGAAGGCGCGGATGAGTCGCTGATCCAGCAGGTGATCGAGCATCTGGTGAAAATGGGATTCGAAGTGCACCGCTCGACCGGCGCGCGCATGACTGTGCTAGGCGCAGTCGGATCGGGCATCGACTTCGACATCCGCAATCTCGAACTGCTGCCCGGCGTGCAGGAAGTCCATCGCATCAGTTCGCCCTACAAACTCGCTGGGCGCAGTTTTCGTCCGGAAGGAACGATCGTCAAACTGCCTCATGGGATCGGCGTGGGCGGGAATGAAATCGTGGTGATGGCGGGACCGTGTTCGGTCGAGTCGCGGGAGCAACTGTTTTCGACTGCGGAATCGGTCGCCAAGTCCGGGGCAAAAGTCTTGCGGGGCGGGGCATTCAAGCCGCGCAGCTCGCCTTATTCATTCCAGGGACACGGCGAAGAGGCGCTCAAGCTGCTGCGCGAAGCGGGCGAAAGGTTCAACCTGCTGGTGATCAGCGAGGTCATGGAGATTTCGCAGATTCCACTGATGATGCCCTACGTGGACATCCTGCAGGTGGGCGCACGCAACATGCAGAATTTCAACCTGCTGCGTGAACTCGGTAAGGTCCGCAAGCCCGTACTGTTGAAGCGCGGCATTGCCGCTACGCTCGAAGAACTGCTGCTCTCGGCCGAGTACATTATGGCAGGCGGGAACTACGACGTAATTCTTTGCGAGCGCGGCATTCGCACCTTCGAAACGTACACGCGCAACACGATGGACATTTCCGCGATCCCGATTATTCACAAGCTGTCGCACCTTCCCATGACTGCCGACCCCTCGCACGGCACCGGCCGTCGCGATAAAGTGGCGCCCATGGCGCGAGCATCGGTAGCGGCGGGAGCAGATGCGCTGCTGATTGAAGTTCATTGCAATCCGGACAAGGCGCTTTCCGACGGTGCCCAGTCGCTGTTTCCCGAACAGTTCGCCACATTGATGGATGAATTGCGCATTATCGCGCCGGCAGTGGGACGAAAAATCTATAGTTACCGCTGAGAAACCGAAACACAGAGACGGTCGTTGACTTCTGAAGTCTGATTGCGGATTGAAGAGCTGACAGGGGAACGATGTATCTCGGGGGACCTTCATCGACAGTCTCCAGTCGCTGTTTCGCCGTGCTTCTGTGCCCGTGGTAAGTGTCGCTCATGGCAATTCGGCAAATCACGATCATCGGGACTGGACTGATTGGAGGCTCGCTCGCGCTTGCCCTGAAGAACAAGAAATTTTCCGGCCGCATTGTGGGATGCGATCGCGAAGCTACGCTCGAGAAGGCTCGCATTCGCGGGGCGATTGATGCCGGGTCGTCAGATCCTGGGGACGCGGTGCGTGGCAGTCAGATCGTGATTCTGGCGACGCCGGTGCTGGCAATCGTCGATCTGATTGAGAGAGTCGGACCGGCGCTTCCGGCGAGAACGCTGCTTACGGATGTGGGCAGCACGAAGGCCGTGATCGCCGAGCGGGCAGTGAAAGTGTTCGGGAAGAGTGCTGGGAAAAAGTTTCTGGCCGGACATCCGATGGCGGGAAGGGAGCTGAGCGGCGTTGATTATGCGGATGCCGACCTGTTTCAGAAGGCAGTCTGGTTCCTGACGCCACTCCCGGGGCAGAATCTCAACGAAGGTTTGTTAGCCGAATACGCGGGATGGATTGACGCCATCGGCGCCCGGATTGCTATGCTGCCTCCGAACGATCACGACCGCCTGTGTGCCTGGATCAGTCACCTGCCGCAAATGATTTCGACAGCGCTGGCGGCCGCCCTGGTCGAGGAGTTTGGAGCGGACGCGCCCGTGCTGGCCGCCGGCGGCCGCGCCCTGCAGGAAATGACTCGGATTTCCTCGAGCCCATATTCCACGTGGCGCGATATCGCCATCAGCAACAAGAAGAATCTCTCCGACGCGCTCTGGAAGGTCGAGCAGCGGCTGGCGCACGTTCGAGAGAACCTGGCAACGAGGGGCTTGGGGGAGGAATTTGAGCAGGCGCATGAACTACGGAAGGCGCGAAAGAAATAGTGCCCTTGATTCCCCTGCTTCCGTGTTTCCGCTATCAAATTCAGTTAGAATCTTTCCCGCGATGAACAAAGTCGTGGCCAATGCGGACGAAGCGATTCACGACGTTTTCGAAGGCGCGACCATCATGATCGGCGGCTTCGGGCTGTGCGGCATGCCGGAGAATCTGATCCGAGCGCTTGTGCGCAAAGGAACGAAGAACCTTCATACCATCAGCAACAATGTGGGAGTGGATGGCGTAGGTAACGGACTGCTGCTGGCTGCCGGACAGATCGTCCATCACATCGGTACCTACGTGGGAGAGAACAGGCTGCTGGAGGAAATGGTGCTGAAGGGAACGATCAAGCTCGAACTGGTTCCCCAGGGTACATTTTCCGAGCGGATTCGGGCGGGTGGCGCCGGCATTCCCGCATTCTATACGCCGACTGGAGTGGGGACGACCGTCGCAGAGGGAAAGGAAACGCGCGAATTTGACGGGCGCCGGTTCGTGATGGAGCGGGGATTGTCTGCGGATTTTGCCTTTGTGAAGGCGTGGAAGGGAGATCGTGCAGGCAATCTGATTTATCGCAAGACCGCCCGCAACTTCAATCCGATGATGGCGACCGCGGCGAAAGTCACGATTGCCGAGGTCGAGCATCTCGTCGACGTCGGCGAGTTGGATGCTGACGCGATTCACACGCCCTCGATTTACGTGAAGCGAATTTTCCAGGGCGAGTTCTACGAGCGGAGAATTGAACGGAGAACCGTGCGAAAAGCCAAGACCCAGTAGCCCTACCGAATCCCACATGAATAAACCTGGCAAAGACATCGAAAAGCGCGAGCGCATCGTGCGCCGGGTCGCCCGCGAGCTTCGTGACGGCTTCTACGTGAATCTGGGCATCGGGATGCCCACGTTGATTGCGAATTACGTTCCGGCGGGCATGACCGTCACGTTGCAATCTGAAAACGGAATGCTGGGGATAGGGCCCTATCCCGTTGAGGGGACCGAGGACCCGGATTTGATCAACGCCGGTAAAGAAACCGTCAGCGAGATGCCCGGGACGACGTATTTTTCGAGCGCTGAATCGTTCGCCATGATTCGCGGCGGCCACATCGATCTAAGCGTGCTCGGCGCCATGGAGGTTGATGAAACTGGCAGCCTCGCCAACTGGATGATTCCCGGCAAAATGGTGAAGGGTATGGGCGGCGCGATGGATCTGGTTGCTGGCGCGCGCCGCGTCGTTGTTGCCATGGAACACACCACGCGCGAGGGAGCTCCGAAAATTCTGAAAAAATGCACACTGCCGCTCACCGGGGTGCGCGTCGTTGACACCATAGTCACCGAGATGGCCTACATGCGCGTAACGAACGACGGTCTGGCGCTAGAGGAAATTGCCCCGGGGCTGACGCCGGAAGACGTGCAGCGAACGACCGAAGCGCGGCTGATTGTGAGCCTCGGGCTGAAGGTGATGGAGAGCTAACTCGCTACCATCCGAGGCTGGCTTATGCTGCCGCGATCCTCCGAATCAGATCTTCCTGCTCGATCTTGCTCTCGGCCCCAATCGTGAACGCGTCGAGCACTCCCAGCGAGAGCGCGTAGCGGATCGCTTCATCCTGCTGAGTGCGCAGCGTCCCCTGGCCGAGAATCTTCATCCCGACCACGGCCTTTCCGGCCGCTTTCATTTCCTTCAAAACGCCAACGATCGTCGCGGGATCCGCGTCCATGTAGGCGCCCACGGGATTGATCCGCGCCAGATCGATTTCGACCCACGGCGATCTCGCGGCCGCACGCAGCGCTTCGATCGAATGGCAGGAGCAGCCGTGCGCGCGGATGATCCCTTTCTGTTTGGCTTCGGAGAGGACGTCCATGGGGCCGCGATAGCGGTCGGTCCAGTCGGCTTCGGTGACGCAGTGCAGAAGGCAGATATCGAGATAGTCAGTGCCAAGTTCGCGGCGAAAGCGGTCGAGATCGGCGCGCATACCGTCCGCATCACGCGCCCACGATTTCGTGAGCACCGTGACTTTGCCGCGCGGCACGTGCTTCAAGGCCTCGGCCACGTGCGGGTGGCTTCCGTACGAGTCGGCCGCGTCGAAAAACCGCAGGCCGCGATCGTATCCATTGAGCAACAACTCGGAGAGCCCTTTGACGCCGAGCACGGTCTGGTGCGAGTGATGTCCGGAGCCAACCGTTCCGGTGCCCATTGCCAGCCGGCTGGTCTTGATGCCAGTGCTGCCGAGCGTCACGGTGTCAGATGCAGAAAATCGCTTCGCGAGCGTTTGCTCGGCAAGCGCAGTCAGGATCGATTTCGGGAAGAACCAAGCCGCTCCGGCGGCACTCACGGAGCGAATGAGGAATTCGCGGCGACGCATGCTTCCTCCTGCGACGGCGACGTCTCCAGCGAGCCTACACCAAAACGGCAGGATGGGAAAAGGCTCGCCCACGCGGGAGGAAACCCGGTGATCGGGCTAGATTCGGAAAGGGGCAGCCAACAGGCGGAAGGGCAAGGTGATTGCCAGGAAAATCACCTCGAGGATTCCGTGCACAGCGACTCCCACGATGCGGAACGGCAGCAGGAGCAGCCAAATAAACGGATAAGCCACGAGGGCCAAAATCGCCAAGGGCCAGCACAGAACAAAAAGAATGCACCATAAGAGAAAAGTAAACATGGCTGAGACCTCCCTCTGTCTAGATGATTGTACGAGCCTCGGCGGGAAAATGTTCCCTGTGCACAGGAATCCATACGGGCCCGGTTTGGGCTATTCGAATCGCTTGCGGAAGGCCGCAAGCTGCGACTGAACATCCAAAAGTTCGGAGCGCAGGCGGGCGACTTCTTCTTCCAGCGCCGCAAGACGGTCGCCATTGGAGGTGGCAGTTGAGGCGGGCAACACGGGCATGTGCGCTGCGCTGCTTTCGGCCGGTTCACCCGAGAACAGGTGCATGTAGCGAGACTCCTTGGTGCCGGGCTGGCGGGGCAGCATCCGGGCCAGAGAAGGCTCGCGCTGGGCAAGTCGATCGAGAGTGGAGATCACGTCGTCGAGAGTTTCGAAATGATACATGCGGTCGGTGCGGCTGCGAATTTCCCCTGGAGTCTGTGGGCCTCGCAGCAGAAGCACGCACACGATGGCAATCTCGCGCCGATCGAAATTGAACACTTCTTGCAGTCGATGTTCAAACTTTGTGACGCGGCTGTCCGCTCCGCCGGCGGGACCGGCGAGGCGCTTTTCCTGCAACGCGCTGAGAGCATCCCGAACCGTGGGCTCGTCGAGCGCCATCACGGGATCACGATTGTTTTTCTGATTGCAGGCATTCACCAGCGCATTCAGCGAAAGGGGATAGTAATCGGGCGTGGTGATGTCCTTCTCGATCAGCGAGCCTAAGACACGGGCCTCGATTTCGGTGAGGAGCTGCATGCCGAAATCTAATCTTACCGGAAGGAGCAATTCAACACTAAGGACACAGGGGAAAGACAACGTCCCCACTTACGCCAATACTGGCGCGGAAGTGGGGCTTCCTTTCCAGCGCGTCTCTCCTAGAAGAGCGCTGTTGGGCGGCGTTTCCAGGCTTTTCCTTTGTCGGCGGCAATCTTCTCCATGTCACCGACGTAGGCTCCCGCCTGCGTCAGTACATGATGCAAGTCGTTGCCGATGCTGATGAAGGTGAATCCTTTTTCGAGGAATTCGCCGACTCGTGACGTGCCGAACAGAAACAGCCCGAGGATGACATTGTTCTGGCGCGCATGCTGGATCAGTTTCTTCGTCGCCGCGTCAAGTTCGGGCGACGTGTACATGTGCGGAAACTCGTACTTGTTGTAAAGGCCCATCGACATGCAAAGATCATTCTGCCCAAGAAAGAGAATGTCGACGCCGGGCACGGCTGCGATCTCCGCGATATTCTCGATGCACGACGCGGTCTCGACCTGCAGCGCCACGATGCCTTCGTTATTCCAGGCGCCGGCGTAGCCAAGCAACCCCGCTCTGTTCATGCTGCGCTGCGGAAAATATACCGACCGGGTGCCGACCGTCGGATACTTCATGCAGCTCACCGCCTGCCGCGCCTCCTCGGCGGTATTGATGTAAGGGACGAGCACGCCGTCGGCGCCCAGATCGAGCGCTTGCTGAATGCCCGGCCGGTCGTCGTATCCGCCCACTCGCACCAGCGATTTCGCGCCGCCGTTTGCAATGCCGCTCAACATCGCCGAAAGCTTTTCATGATCCATGGGGCCATGTTGCGTGTCGACCAGCAGCCAGTCATAGCCGCTGTAAGCAAGCTGTTCGGCGATGGTGGGCGTGTGGGCGTTTAGAAACAGCCCCATCTTGGGTATTCCGGCGCGCAACTGCTTTTTGAATTCTGATCCGCTGAGTGCGGCGTCTGACATGTGTTTTCCTCCTGGGACACGATGGCGTAGTGTACCCGATCCGGCGCGCCGACCGGCGAATCCGGCATGAATTTTTCGCAACGACCCCATTGTTTGTGACCCCGGGGCAATTCGGTGACAACTTCCTCATGGCCAGTGGGTTTGCCGCATTTTAGCGAGGTGCAAGCAGAGATGACGGTCGAAATGGCAATCTGCCGACGTTGGGCCTATATTGTCTCTAACAAAAGGGGCGCAGGAGGATCTCGATGCGCTTGCTGCTGAACTGGGTGTTGAGCGCGCTCGCCGTCTGGATCGTGGCGCAGCTCGGCATTGGCATCACCGTACGCGGCGTAGTCGCGGCGTTGGTTGCGGCCCTGGTCATCGGATTCATCAACGCCACCATCGGCCTCGTGCTCAAGATCGTTACCTTTCCCCTAACTCTCGTCACGCTGGGCCTGTTCTGGTTCGTGATTAACGCGCTGATGCTCGAATTGGCCTCGGCGCTGCTCTCGCCTGGATTTCACGTCCGCGGTTTTTTTGCCGCGTTCATTGGCGCGATCATCCTGAGCCTGGTGAACATGATGCTGAAGTGGATCTTCGTGCCACGGAAAGAAAACAAGGGATGAGCGCCGATTCCGAAAGGAAACTACTGCCTAGAGAGCCTGACTGAGAGGCCCGCTCACCGCGCTTTTTTCGGCTTGATGGCTTCCCAATCTTCATCGCGAAGAATCCTGCCCAGATTGCTGAACTCGCCCGCACCTTGCAAGAATTCTCCGCCGTCCATGCGAACGACTTCGCCATTGATGTAGCCTGAGCCGTCGCTTACTAGAAACGCCGCCAGATTCGCCAGTTCTTCAACGGTGCCGAAGCGCCCCAGGGGATTGCGTTCGATTGCGACCTTTTCCAGATCCGGCCGTGGCAGCACCCTGGAAAACGCGCCCTGCGTCGGAATCGGCCCGGGCGCGATTGCGTTCATGCGAATGCCGCGATTGCCCCACTCAACCGCGAGACTTCGGGTCAGCGCCTCTACTCCGGCCTTGGAGACCGCCGAGGGGACGACATACGCTGATCCTACGGGCGCGTATGTGGCGGAGATGCTGAGCACTGTTCCATGATGCTCCGACTTCAGCCAGCGGCGTCCGCAGGCCATGGTGCAGTTGAGCGTCCCCATGAGTACGATGCCGATGACCGCTTCCCACGCACGCGGCGATAGCTCTTCCGTACGGGCGATGAAATTTCCTGCTGCATTGTTGACAAGCACATCGATCGGGCCTTCGCTCCAGATCGAATCGATCATCGCCTCGACCGCATCGACACTGCGCACGTCGCAGGGGATCGCGTGAAGCGGGCCTTTGGCCGAAAGCTCTACGGCAGTTTGCTCGACCACCTCCTCGCGCCGGCCACAGATGTGCACGGTCGCGCCCAGTTCGAGGAAGCGCGCGGCCATGCCCCTGCCTAGGCCGGTGCCGCCGCCAGTGATCAGAATGCGCTTTGACTTCAGCAGATCGCTACGAAACATGGAAGTCCCTTCGCGCCGCTACACACTGCACGCCACGCGAAACCCGTAGTCGGCGTATTGAAATTCCGGTGGAATGCTCGACCGCGCAGAGCAGCGCGAAACCTTAATGTGATGCCGCCACGATCCTCCGCGCGACGACTTGCGCGCCGGTTTCATCGTACTCTGATCGGGTCCTTGCGGATTCCGCTCCGGCGACGCCGCATAATAATTCGGGTCGTACCAATCGCTGCACCATTCGTGGACGTTGTCGCCAATGTCGTAAAGTCCGAACCCATTCGCCGGGTAGCGCCCGACCGGCTCCGGCCCATGCTGCCAGCGCGTGGCGTAGTCGGGCAGAGATTGGGGTGGCTCGTCGCCCCAGGGAAACGTTTTCTGTTCCATTCCGCCGCGCGCCGCCCGCTCCCACTCGGCTTCGGTCGGCAAACGATAGCCACGCCCCGTCTGCGCGCGCAGCCATTCGCAATAGCGCGACGCGTGGTGCCACGAAACTCCCGCCACCGCTTGCCGGGGATGATTGAAATGCGCATCGCTCCAGAACGGCGGTGGCTGAGACGCGGTTGCGCGCAGAAAACGCCCATACTCGGCATTCGTCAGTTGCGTCACTCCCAGCAAGAACGCGTCGACCCACACGCGATGCACGGGACGCTCGCAATCCTGCCCGGCGTCCGATCCCATGAGGAACCCGCCTTCGGGAATGCGCACCATCGCCGGCTCAAGAGCAGCATTCAATGAATCGCGCAAATTGGAGGGTGCCGTTGTCATTGCCGGTTGCCGCCCAGGCTGTTCCGCATTAGAGTGTACCAACCCCTGCCCATTCCCTGGACCGCTTGGAGGGTTGAAAATGGCTGACAAAAAACTGCGATTCGCTGTGAAACTTGTGGGTCAGGAAGGCAGCTCTGCGACCGGATTCTATGCTCCGTTCGACGTGCCCGCAACGTTCGGCACGCGGGCGCGCGTGCCGGTGCGCGGGACGATCAACGGCTATCCGTTTCGCTCGTCGCTCATGCCCATGGGCGGCGGCTACTGCATGGCCGTTAACCAGACCATGCGTGAGGGAGCCGGCGTGCGCGTCGGCGATGAAGTCGAAATCGTAATGGAGCGCGATGCAGAAGAGCGGACGGTCGAAGCTCCGTCCGAACTCAAAAAGGAATTGGCGAGAAACAAAAAGGCCAAGGAGCGGTGGCAGTTGCTGGCCTTCACTGTGAAGAAAGAAATAGCGAATGCGATCTCGGGCGCCAAGCAGGAAGAGACGAAGAAGCGCCGCCTCGCCAAAGTTATGGGAGTTCTGGAATCTGGCGCGAAGTGGACAGGCTAGCCGCGCAGCTGTTTCACGATCGTTCTGATTTCATTCTCCTGAAACAGCCGGATCGCGGCTACTCCCGCCGCTCCAGCCTTCAGGCACGCTCTCGCATTCCCGAGGGTGACTCCTCCGAGCGCGATCACCGGAATCCTTTCGCGGCACGCCTGTTCGAGCAACTCGAGTCCAACCGGCGGCATGCCAGGAGCATCTTTTTTTTCGAACACGGGAGCAAATGCCGCGAAGCTCGCGTTATCCACGGCTGCTTTTGTGACCTCCGCCGAAGTGTGGCAGGAAACTCCAATCGTGAGAACTTGTGGCGAGACTTCGCGTGCAGGGCCGCTGGTTCCGCATCTCTCCCAGATGGTTCTTGCCTCGCGCGGCGAGATGTCCTCCGACCGCAGATGCACTCCCTGCGCGCCCACGGCCAAGGCAACGTCCGTGCGCGAATTGATCAGCAAAGAGGTTCGCGACTGCTCACTCATTCCCGGCTGTGCTACACGGACGACCCGTACCGCTTCGCGTCCCAGCGATTCCAACTCCCGCGCCGACAGATCCCTTTCCCGCAGCTGGATGTAGTCCACTCCTGCGCGCGCCGCTTCCGCAATCTTCTCCAGCAAATGCCGGCGCCGCGTCGCCTCATCCTCGGCGAACGCTTTGCGATCGGTGATGTAGTAAAGCAGACAATTTGGCGTCATGGGATCAGTACTGCATCTCGGGCCACTGTTGGCGGCGCCACCAGTTCCTGCCGTTATAGGTATTCGCGTAGAGCTGGAATCGTGTGCCGCAACCAGTGCACCGAAATTCGTGGACCAGGCTGTCCTCCGGCGTCGGAGTCTTGAGCACATTCTCCAGAGGACAGTCTGCCTTGATCATCTGAAGGTCTCCGCGCTTCACCGACTCGATCAGGGTGTCGACGAAGGCGAGGTAGTCCTCGGGCATGGGAAAGGTGCGTCGCGCAACGTAGGCGGCACACTTGACGCAGTCAGACATGGCCTTAGTTTGCCACAGCTGCAGGGCGAAACTGACATTAAGACCAGGAGGCAAAGAAAGGTCTACGGCCGTGTCTTCGCGATCTCCGGCAGTACCTCGCCGACTTTCTTCGGCGCCCCGCCCAAGTGGTATTTCGTCAGGCCCTCTTTCAGAAATTCGAACGCCGCTTCGGGCGTGTCGACCACCTTGATCAGGTCCAGATCCTCTGGCGAAACCGTGCCTGCGTCCACGAACGCCTGAAAGTTGATGACCTTGTTCCAGTACTCGCTGCCGTAGATGATGACCAAAATCTTTTTTGCCAGCTTGTCGGTCTGCGCCAGCGTGAGGATTTCGAAGAGTTCATCCATGGTGCCGAAGCCGCCGGGGAAGATCACCAATCCCTTGGCGAGATAGGCGAACCAGAATTTCCGCATGAAGAAGTAATGAAACTGGAAGTTCAGCGACGGCGTGATGTACTGATTCGGATACTGCTCGAACGGCAGCTGAATGTTCAGCCCGATAGTCTTGCCGCCGGCCTCATGCGCACCCAGGTTGGCGGCTTCCATGATGCCGGGGCCTCCGCCGGTCGTGACCACGAAGCGCCGCCGCCGCGCCGGGATTTGAATCGACCACTTCGTCAGCATGTAAGCCAGCTTGCGCGCATCTTCGTAATAGCGCGCGGTGTCGATGCCTGCCTGCGCCCGCTTCAGATCGGCCTGCAATGCCGAAGCTGAGACTCCTGTGTGGTTATTCTCAATCTCGCTGAGGTTCTTGACCGCATCCTTCTGTCCCTGGAAGCGTGCCGAACCAAAAAAGACGACCGTGTCCTGAATCTGCTCGCGGCGGAAGCGGGCGAGCGGTTCCTGATATTCCGCCAGCATGCGTAGGATGCGTCCATCCGGACTGGTGAGGAATGGTTCGTTTTCGTAAGCGACAGGCGCGGCTTTCAGCTTTTCAGTCATCGATCAGAACTCACATTTGCCTAGAATCGAGCAGGTTCTCAGGATAACGGAGCCGCAGCCACGTCGGGAATGCGAACCGGGGCACGTCCGGCTAAGGCTCGTGGTAATGCAGTGCCTCCCAGAAACCGATCCAGATGTCGAGCAGTCCCAGACCGCTGCAAATCCCGCGGAAGAATCCATTCGTCACCACCACGCGCAGGCCTGGATACGAGAGCAGAAGATAGTTGTCGGTCCACTCCGGAGTCCAGGGGAGGATGATCAGCAGCACTCCGGCGACGGCACTGACCAATACGAAAAGGAAAACCGAGGTCCGGTGCATCCAAAGCTGCACACGGTCGAGCTCGGGCGCAACCAGAGGCTGTTGCGGGGGGTCCAGCACTGCAGTCGGCGTCTCTGCCTGCGGTGTGGGGGAAGCTGGCGGCTCACCCGGGAGGGGGTTGGGATTGGTCATCGGCTATCTCTTTTCCGATACCAGGAGTTCGAGCGAAGCGCGGATAGCCCCGAGAGAGTAAGGACGAAACCCATCCGGGTATTTTACGACTTTAGGGCCCGAATGCGCTCGGCCACGTCGCGGTAGTCGATGTTCGAGCCGTAGACGTCCATGAAGTGCTTGAGGGCGGAAGGCTTGTCGCCAGCCGTCTCGTAGGCGGAGGCCAACTCATAGTTGAGAGCCACGCGGGTTTCCCCATCGATGGTGGGAACTTGTAGAGCCTTGGCATACCAGCGAACCGAAGCTTCGGGCACTCCCTTTTCCAGGAAGCACTGGGCTAGCCAGGTGTAGGTTTGCATAATCTGTGGGAAAGGATGTCCGCGATCGAAGGCCTGGCAGGCTTTCTGCAACTCGCCGATCGCCTCGTCGAGCAAGCCCATTTCGCGGAAGGCGATGCCGAGGTTGTAATGGGTTTCCGGATCCTCGTCTGCAGTGGCGACGTCGGCTTCCAGCTCGTTCTTGAGCTCGCCAAACATCTCGGCTAGATCGACGCCAGCCTCTTCTCCAAACGGAGAGGCCTTGGCAGCGGGAGCGGGAGCCAGCGGAACGGCCGGAGCCGCCGGCTTGGGCGCTTCGACTGCAGGTGTTGGCCAGGCTGCAGCCGGGGCGGGGATCGAAGGAGCAGCATGAGGAGCTGCCGCGGCAGATGCCGCCGCGCTCGCAGCCAGCGGACTCGGCTTCGGCGCGACGGGAACCGGCGTGGGTGCCACATGTTTGGCGGCCGGAGGCGGCGCTGGCTGAGTCTTTGCTGCCGGAACAGCCTGAGGTGGTTCAGCCACAGGCGCAGCCTTCAGGAAATCCTCTCCCAGGGAAGCCTCGATATCGGCGACGAATTCCCCCAAGACGGGGGCGCTTTGAGCCGCCGCTGCCGCCTGGGTGCGAGCCGCCGGTGCATGCGCCGGCGGAATGGGCCGCGGCACCGAAGCCGGCTTGGCCGTCGTGCCAGGCAGGAAGTGATCGCCGAGCGAAGACTCCAGGTCAGAGACGAATTCCTTCAAAACGCCTGGGGCCACGGGTGGCTCGGGTTCCGGTGCGACATGCGTTTTGGCAGCAGTCTGCGGAGGAGCCGGAGCCTCCTCGATGGCAGGTGCGGCCTCGATCACGGCTGGCTCTTCGTGAGCCGAGGACTCTTCCACGGAAGCCTCTTCCGCTGGAATTTCTGCCGCCGGGATGTCTTCCGCGGCAATCTCTTCCTCTGCCGGCTCGGCTTCGACCTGCACCTCTTCGGCTTCTGCGGTTGCCTGCTGCGTGGCCGCTTCGACTTCGGCGCGAAGCTGGGCTATCTTGTCTCGATCGTTGGTGAGCGTCTGGAGCTTGGCCAGTGCCGCCATGGCCTGCTCGGGCATTCCGTGGGAGAGATAGAAGCGGATCTCCTCAACGGTCTCGTCCGCCTTCGAATCGGCGACGTCGTGCTCGCCAACCGCGGTAATCTCAGTCTCGGGCGCCTGGGAAGCTTCGGCCTCGACCGTGACCGAATCATCCCACTCGGAGGAGAGATCGATTTCGCTGGAGGTTGCGGCCTGTGCGGGAGCCTCATGCGCCGCCTCGCTGACGACGCCGAACTCGGCTTCTTCTGCCGGTTCAACGGTGATTTCATCGCCCTCAGGTGGAGCGGTGGGCCAAGGCGCGGCTTGCGCGGCGGGAGCGGCCTCGCTCTCGATGCTGATTTCCTCGGCTTCAGCCGCTGGCGGCTCAGCGGCCGTTTCGCCGACAGAGAATTCGGGCTCGGTGGCTTCTTCAGGCGGAGTCGCCGGAGCGTCCAGATAAATGTGCTCTTCCTCGGTCGAAGGCAGATGGGCATGCGATGAAGAACGCTCTTCGTAACGCTCTGCCAATTCCCCATAACGGGTGGCTTCGTCGGGATATCCCGCATCCGAATAAAGGTTCTGCAATGTGCGGCAGCAGACGGCAGCTTCGGCGAAGCGGCCGGCCCGCGTGTGCAAGGCCGCCAGCCGCTGGTTCAGCCGGAGGTCGTTCGGCGCGAGAGGCAGAGCATTGACCAGCGGTCCAAGCGCTTTCGCCGGCATGTTGTAGGAAATGAACAGCTCGGCGTCGGTCAGCGCCGAGCGGACCGAGAGCGACACCTCATCGGAATAATGCTGATGGATCGATGGAGCCGTCGCCTCCAGATCGTCGATGAGGACCACCGCCTCTTCCGGCGTGATGAGCTTGGTCCCGGTCGTACCGCTCAGCTGCCCCACCACCTGCTGGTAGTTCTGCATGTGCAGGGGATTCTGCGGCTCCAGCTGGGCCAGCTTGTGATACAGGTCCCGGGCGCGGGGCAGGTCGCCGGACTGCACGCTGGCATGGGCCAGCAGTTCGGTCACTTCGCCGACATGCGTGGTCTCGCCGGCTTTGTTGAACAGATCGAGGAGCTTCTGCAGCGAGTCCGGATTTTCGCGGACATGGCCGATGATGCTGTGCAGGTGATCGAGAACCTTGTCGGAGTTTTCGGCCAGCAGGCGCTCGGCGTGCTGATCGTAGACCTGCAAGGCGTTTTCGTATTGCCCGGCCTGCATCAGGGCATCGGCGAAACTGGAAATCGCCGAGAGATCGTTGTGGACAGTGAGCAGCTTGTTGGCGGCAGCTCCCGCTTCTGAGAGTTGCCCGGTCTGCAGGTAGGCTTTGAGCAGATCGCGCAGACCCTCGGGGTTCGAATCAATGTCAGGAACCTTTTGCAGGGTCGCAACCGCTCCCGCGGCGTCGCCCGACTCAAGTTGCGTCTTGCCCTGCAGCAAAAGGGCATAGGCATTTCCCGGATCAAGGGTCAACATCCGCTGCAGAATCTCGTCGGCCCCCGCCAGAGAACCCTTGGAACGCTGGCTCTCGGCCGCGGCGGAGAAGATTTGCCAGGCCTCGTTCTTTTTTCCCAGCCGGATATAGACTTCCGCCAACCGGACCCGCATGTTGACGTTTTCCGGGTCCATTTCCAGAATTTTCTGGAAGATGCGGACGGCGTTTTCGAGTTCCCCGGTCTTCAGGAACTCTTCCGCGACCTGCAGGTACTGAGCGCGGGCGTCATTGAATAAGCCCTGCTGGGTGTAGAGTTCGGCCAGTTTCAGCAAGCTTTCGAGCGACGGCTTCAGCTTGCTGATCTTCTTGTACATGGCGATCGCTTTGACCGTGAATCCCTGGCTGGCATAAGCGTCGCCTACCGTCTTGAAGCACTCGGTTGCCTTGTCGCTTTCCCCAATGCGCGAATAAAGATCGCCGACGGTGTTGGTCACCGTGAGGTCTTTGGAGTCATTCTTGAGAATCTTTTCGTACTCGGAGATGGCATTCTGCAGCTTGCCCTGCTGGACGTACTTCTCCGCATTGGCCAGCACTTTCTGTTTGTTGAAGCCGAACAACGCCATAGAGTGCGAACTCCAGCCCCTGGTTTGAACAGAGCATTTCCTGCTACAGAACCGCGCAGCGCTCGGGACACGGCTCCCGGGCGGAGGTCTCGGGGCTCACCTCACATATCGGCAGATGGCCGACCGGACAAGGCCAATTGTACGTCTGGACATCATAGATCGCATGGTTACTAAGGGTTACCAAAAGGGAGTGTACGAAAGGGTTACCAAGGGAACTCGGAATGACACCCAACGTCACCGGTAAGGCACGCTGTAATGGGACGCCACGACTTGCCACCGGCCTCCTGCCTTCATCCACACGTCTGTGAGCCGGTCCCGATACTCATAGCGCTTGCCTTTGGATTCGCCGACTTCGTGGTACGCGCCCGTGACGATCGCGGTATCACCATGCACGCGAACCTTGAGATCCGAAAGCTCGGCGACCTCGACATGCACCGATGCGTCGGCGCTGTGGGTGATATATCCCGTCTTGCTGTAGACGCTGCCGTCTTCGATCGTAATCACGAAGTCGTCGGCCAGCAGGGAGGATAGAATATCGATGCTCCGCTGCTTGTAGGATTCGGTCCATCTCAACTCTAAAGCCCGAACCGTGGCTGCATCAGATCGGTCTTGCGCGTTCAGATGAGCCGAAAGCAAGAGGAGACACACGATCAGAGGCCCGCGGGTGTGGATGCGCATATGACTATGTCGCACAATCATTCGAAATGCGACAAGTTCCTTGTGTAACTCCCGCGGAATTGGGACCGGTGTCACCGGGCCGGGGGAGGACGGTTTGAAAACTGTATCAACCCGGCGTTCCCACCCTGCACATCTACTAGACTTGGAACAGAGACCTGTTCCTTGACGACGAGTCTCGGCCGGTGCCATGGCTGAATCGCTAGCAGAATTCTTCTTGGCCAATTTCCGAGTGCATGCGCGTGATTGCTCCTATCGCCAGCGCCGCGGATACCGCACGGAATCATTTACTTATGCCGAAGTCAGCCGGATGGCCCTCGGCTTTGCCCGCACGCTGCACTCCGGCGGAATCGTCAAAGGCGACCGCGTCATGCTATGGGGTGAAAACAGCGCCGAATGGGTGGCAGCATTCTTCGCGTGTGTGCTGCGCGGCGTGGTCGTCGTTCCCATGGATGATGCAGGATCCGTCGACTTTACATACCACGTGTTCCACCAGGTCGGTGCCAAGCTTTTGGTCGCCTCTGAGCGCCACGCCAAGGAGTGTGCGGGCGTAAGCCTCCCAGTGGTCAACCTGGTAGAACTGGGCCGAACCGGCGACCTGTCCTCCAACCCTTCGGATGTCGTTCTAGGCCGCAACGACGTTTTGCAGATGGTCTTCACCTCGGGCACGACCGCGGAGCCAAAAGGCGTGGTCATCACCCATGGCAATGTGCTCGCCAATATCGAGCCGCTTGAGCGCGAGATGCGGCCGTATCTGAAATATGAACGCTTGGTTCACCCGCTGCGTTTCCTGAATCTGCTGCCGCTCAGCCACGTCTTCGGCCAGTTTCTCGGCATGTACCTGCCGCCACTCCTGGGTGGAACCGTGATTTTTCAAGACGAACTGAAGCCGTCGGAGATCGCCCACACGGTTCGCCGCGAGCGCGTATCGGTGATGGTCAGCGTTCCTCGCATGCTGCAGTCGCTTAAGCAGAAGGTCGAGCGCGATTTGGAGGATCAGGGCCAATCCGAAAAATTCCGCAAGCGCTTCAAAGCGGCTGAGGGACAGCATTTCCTGCGCCGTTGGTGGACGTTTCGTGCCATCCGGCGTCGGTTTGGATGGAAGTTCTGGGCATTCATCTCCGGTGGCGCCGCGCTCGACCACGATACCGAAGAGTTCTGGGGACGCCTCGGCTACGCGGTCATTCAGGGCTACGGTTTGACGGAGACGACGTCTCTCATCAGCGTGAATCACCCGTTCCGGCTGGGCAAGGGCTCGATCGGAAAGGTGCTGCCGGGGCGCGAATTGAAGCTCGCCGAAGATGGCGAGATTCTCGTGCGCGGTGGCGGGGTGGCTTCTGGATATTGGGATGGGACGGGCGAGCATCGAGTGTCCGACGAGTCCGGCTGGTATCGCACTGGGGACCTCGGAGCGCTCGACGCCGCCGGGAATCTGTACTTCAAGGGACGCAAGAAGGAAGTTATTGTCACTCCAGCCGGGATGAACATCTATCCGGACGATCTCGAAGCCGCCCTGCGTCAGCAGCCGGAGGTGAAGGACTGCATTGTTGTGGGTATCGAAAAGGGTGGCAACGCCGAGCCGTGCGCAGTGCTGCTGCTGCGTGATCAGGCCGATCCGGAGCCGGTGGTGCAACGCGCCAATCAATCCTTGGCGGAGTATCAGCGCATCGCGAAGTGGATGGCGTGGCCCGATGAAGATTTTCCCCGTACCGGCACGCAGAAACCCCGCCGGAATCTGATTCGCGAAGCGGCCCAGGCTGAGATAGGCCAGAATTCAATGCATTCGGCGGCCAATCGCGCAAGCTGGTTATCCGCATTGATCGCCCAAGTCTCGGGCCGGTCCGTGGATGAGTTACGTGACGAGACCAACCTCGACTCCGACCTAGGCCTGAGCTCACTCGACCGTGTCGACCTGATGGGCGCGCTCGAGGATCGCTATCAGATTGACCTGAGCGAAGCGCGCTTCAGCGCTGCCCGGACTGTCGGCGATCTGGAACGTGTGTTGCGGGGGGAAGCCACCGCGTCACGCCGAATCTACCACTATCCAGCCTGGACGCTGAGCTGGCCGGTGAACGGGCTGCGGTTGCTTACGCACTATCTCTTGATGCGCCCCGCGATCCTGCTGCTCGGCTGGCCGCGCATCGAGGGCCGAGAGAACCTGCGCGGGGTGCGTGGGCCGGTGCTGGTGATCTCGAATCACATCGGCGACGTCGATCCGGGATTCATCTTGACCGCGCTGCCGGCGCGCTTTCGCCATCGTCTCGCCATTGCTACCGGCGGAGAGGCGCTCGAGGTGCTGCGCACTCCGCCGGAGGGCCGCAGTTTCTTCCTGCGCATCTATGACCGGTTGCAGTGGCTGCTCGGAGTCTCTCTGCTGAACCTGTTTCCTCTGCCGCGGGAGGCGGGATTCCGCCGCAGTTTTGCCTATGCAGGAGAGGCCGTCGACCGGGGTTACAGCGTGCTTGTGTTTCCCGAAGGTCGACACACTACAGATGGGAAAATGCTGGGTTTCCGTTCCGGCATCGGGCTTCTCGCCGAGAATCTGGGAGTCCCGGTTGTTCCCATGCGCATCGATGGCTTGTTCGAGGTGAAGCATGCCGGCCGCCATTTTGCCCGGCCGTGGCTGATCGGCGTTAAGATGGGCCGACCCCTGGAATTCGCCGCCGGAACCGCGCCCGAGGACATCGCCCGATCGCTGGAGCAAGCGGTTCGATCCTTATAGAGACTGCTCCCCCAAAAAAGCGCCGCAGAATACAGCGCCCAAAACCTCTCCACTCTGTTCCCTTCAGTCGATGGTGACCGCAACTGGCGCAGATGCGATGCCGTTCGCCACGACCTCCAGACTGGCTGTGCCGAGGGCGATTCCGGGAGGAATGTCGAACTGCGTTGAGACCAGTTTCGTTCCCGTGGCGACGCCGCCCGCCCAAGCGTGCGTTCGGCAATAGACAATGCGTCCGGTCGAGTCGGTGATGCGCACCAGCGGGAAATTCGTGAAGCTTTGATCGTCGTCGCCGTAGTAGGCGCCCTGGGTCACTCCGTTGAATTGCATTCCCTGGATCAGATTATTCGTGCTGCCGTGAGTCAGAGTAGCCGCGACTGAAGTGATCGTCGGCGCACAGCCGGCACAGGGTGCGCCCGCGGAAGTGTATAGCTCGACCGTTTGCGAGAAGTCGGTAAACAGGACCTGTCCCGTCGGCAGCACAACCATGTGGCCGTAATAAGAGCTGTCGACCGAGGCGTTGCGCGGACCGTGGACGACGTGCAGATGGCTGCCATCCCACTCAAAGAACCTGTCTCCGACCTGGTAGACGCCCGGGCTGGTATTGAGCAGAAGGTTGCCATCGGGCAGCACGGCTACTGGCCCGTCGGCGATGTCCAGTCCGTCGCCGAACTTGGGACCGGGAGCCCAGGTACCCGTCGAGATGGTATAGATGGCGTTGTTGGTCGTTGCGCCGGCAGCGAAAACCGTGCCGTTGGGAAGCAGCGCTGCAGGTCCGATCTCCAGAGAACGCGGATCGACCAGATTGACGACGGTCGTGTTGTCGGGCGTGGTCCAGGCGCCGGTGGACGGATCGTAGATCTGATATCCCTCTTGGCAGCAGCCGCCACTGGTGTAGACGTCGATAGTCAGAACCTTGCCGCCCGGCAGCATCGTCCAGCCTTCCTCGTCGTTCGAATCGAATTTGTCGGCGCCAGTAGCAGCCCAACCTGGCACTCCGGCGTTCAACGTCAAGATGGCTTCGTCGGTCGTACAGCAGTTCGCCAACATCATCTTCCCGTTCGGCAGAACGATGCTTTGGGCGTCGCCGATCGAAGTCCATCCGTGGGGCGCCGTCAGGGACGCCCATTTGTTCGTCCACGGACTGTACAGAGCACCTCGTGTCGTCCATTCGGAGTTGCACACGTTGTACTCGCCTCCCATCACGACCACTGAGCCGCTGGGAAGGACTTGCGATGAGAAATAGAGAGGGTTGTACCCTGGTGGCATCTTGCCGGCGCTGACCCATGTTCCATTCGCGTAGCTGCCGCTCCGATCTGGAACCAGGCGATACCAGCCACCCGCCGAACCGCAGGTTGAGCCAAGGGCAAGGACAGACCCGTCTGTCAGCAGCATGATGTGGCCAATGTCCACCGGCGGAGCGTTCTTAATGGTTGTCCAGACCCCGCCAGTGAAGGTCCCCTGAGCCGGTGCGAGGCCGCACCACAAGAGTGTTGTAAGCAGACTAATTCCCAGCAAACGAAGAGCCCTGATCATTCCTGCCCCCACGGTGGTTGTTCGTCGGAAACCTGGTTGAGACTTGACCGATTCCAGCGGATGGAGGAGGGAGCCGCAGGCGAGGTCGGTCGAAAACCCCAAGCTGCCGGATTATAACCCGGATCAGCCTCGGGCAGGACACTTCGGGTGCATACTTCGGCAATTTCTTCTGTGCAGCGGAAAACCGGCAGCCGTCTCCGGGAGTCGCAGGAATTTGCAACCCCTCTTGGCGAGGGGCCGACGATTCTTTGCCGTTTTACTCTTCGTCTACCTGCGTTTCTTCCTGACGAGGCTCCGCCTCAAGACGAATCTCAGGAATCTTCAAATCGCGTAGCGAACGGTTGAAGGCCGGCAAACCGGACTTCTTGAACTCATCCCAGCGCTTCAGGGCGTCGCCGCAGTCAGTCTCAGCGGAACTGACAGCCGTCATCTGCGGCACTGTGGGTTCGGCATCCGATCCCCAAATCTGCTGATAGAGCCCACTGACCTCACCATTGGCTCGACTGAGAGTGAGTTCAGCGGACGGCGGAGCAAAGAATCCGCCGGCGGCACCGAGCATCGCGGTCAGCTGCTTTTGAGTCTTCTCCAGAGCTTCCTTCGGAGCGTTCGGTTGCTTGCCGAGGTCTTCGAGTTGCTCCCGGATCGAGCCCGCCTGGAGCACTGCCAGCGACGAATCGCTCATCAGCGAAGCCAAACGATGCTCGACTTCGAACTTCTTCTGCAGGCCAGCAGCCGACGTCTTTATACGTGGATCCATCTTGATAACCAGCGGAGCCGACTCAGTCTTGCCATCCACCGTGAGCTTCACTATGTATTTGCCGGGTACCACGGTTGGTCCCAGCGGATAACGCGGCGTGTCGTGAGGGACGGCGGCGATGGGATATTCATGCCGCGTGGAAGCCGGCGGCGGGTAATGCAGATCCCAGACCCAGCGGTGCATTCCCGGCGCGGTCGAAAGCTGGCGGGGGGCGCGCAGCCAATACAGCGGGATCAATTGCTTCTGCAACTCTGCTTCAGTAACGTCGGGCTTGTCGGCATTCGAGTAGCGGCGAACCAGCTTGCCCTGCGCGTCGAGGATTTCGATTGTCACGGTGCTTGCCGAAGCCGGCAGGTAATAGTCGAGGATGGCGCCGTCGGGTGGATTCTTCGCCATCGGCTCGTCGGGAGGAAGCGGCGTATCGGTGTTGATGTCGCGCTGTATGCGATACGCAGGAGCAGGAGCGAAAAGATGAACCGAGCCACCAAGGTTTTTGGCTTCGCGCAACGGCTCAATGTCGTCGAGGATCCAGAATGATCGGCCATGCGTTCCCACGATCAGGTCGTCGTTGTGAATCCAGAGATCGCGCATGGAAGTGTGCGGCAGGTTCAGCTGCAGCGACCGCCAGTGGTCGCCATCGTCAAACGAGACGTACACAGCATTTTCGGTTCCGGCATAGAGTAGTCCTTTCCGAACCGGATCTTCGCGAACCGTGTCGGCCGGGCCGAACTCCGGAAGTCCACCAACGATGAGCTGCCACGTCTTGCCGCCGTCATGGGTCCGGTAGATGTAGGGATGCATGTCATTGATACGGAAGCGGCTGACGGTTGCGTAGGCGGTCTCTTCGTCGAAGTGCGAGGCCGAAATCTGCGTGACCTTGCTCCACGCGGTGAGCGGCTTGGGGGTGATGTCGCTCCAGTTCTTGCCGCCGTCGCGGGTGATCCAGACCAGGCCATCGTCGGTCCCGGCCCAAAGTGTGTTCGCGGTCCTGAATGACGGTCCGAGCGCATAGATGACGCCCCGCAACTTCTCGGCTCCCTTGGGAACCATCTTGCCGACGCTCTCTGGGACACCGGGATCTTTGCGCGTCAAATCCGGACTGATCGTTTGCCATGAGTTTCCGCCGTCCGTCGTCTTGAAGAGCACATTGCTGGCGTAATAGAGAATGTGCGGATCGACCGGGGAGAACATCGCTGGCTCGGTGCGGTCGGTGCGGTACTTCGGATTGCGCAGCGGGATCGGCGTCACATCCTGCAACTCGCCCGTCGACCAGTGGAACTTCGATACCTCGCTCCTGCCGGCTCCGTAAATAATGTCGGGATCGAGCGGGTCCGGGGCAACGTAGCCGTATTCGATCACGCCCACCGGATGCCAATCGCGAAAAGTGATCGCCCCATCATTGCCGCGGCTGGAGATGCAGACCGATCCGCTCTCCTGCTGCCCGGCGCAGACACGATAGGGGAATGTGTTGTTGGTAATGACGTGGTAGAGCTGAGCCGTCGGCTGGTTGTACCAGGAGCTCCAGCTTGCCCCTCGATTGACGGTTACGATGGCTCCCTGATCGCTGACCAGAAGAATAACGTTCCCGTCGTTGGGATTGATCCAGAGGTTCTGATAGTCGTCGCCGCCGGGGGCGCCGCGAAATCCCGACCAGGTCTTTCCGCCGTCGGTCGATCGCATGGTCACTGTGCTGGCGACATAGACGAGGTCGGGATCTTTCGGATCCACCTTGGGGATCGGCAGATCCCCGCCGCCAATGCGGCCGGATGGGCGCGGATCGTCCGTAACTTTTGCCCAGTTCTCTCCCGCATCATCGGAGCGGTATACAGCCAGACCCCCGGAGGCAGTCGAAAGGGTCGCATACAGGCGCTTGGAATCGCTGGGAGCAATGGCCACGTAGATTTGCGACAGATCCTTGGGTAATCCGTTGGTCAACTGAGTCCAGGTGCCGCCGCCGTCGGTCGACTTGAACAATCCGCCGCCGCTGCCATTGAACTCGTTGCCGTCTTCCCAGGGTCCTTCTCGGACCTCCCACATCGACGCATAGACCACATCGGGATTCGACGGATCAATCTCAACATCTGAGGCGCCAGTGTTCTCATCTTTCGAGATGACACGCTGCCAGGTCTGGCCGCCGTCGGTCGAACGATAAAGACCGCGCTCTTCGCTGGGACCATAGGGGTGGCCGAGCACAGCGGCGAAGACACGGTTGGGATCGCGCGGATCAACCGCCAGCCCGGGAATCTGTTCTCCATCATTGAGGCCGAGGTGCGTCCAGGTCTTGCCGGCGTCCGTGGACTTATAAATGCCGTTGCCCACCGAAAGGTCGGGCCGGTGCAGTCCTTCGCCGCTGGCGACGTAAACAATGTTAGGGTCTGATGGAGCGACCGCAATGGCTCCGATCGATTGCGTCGGCTCACGGTCAAAAATCGGGTTCCAGGTGCGACCATAGTCGTCGGACTTCCAGACCCCGCCATTCACCTGGCCGACGTAAAACACGTTGGGCTGGCTCGCAACTCCACAAGCGGCCCGCGTGCGTCCGCCTCGAAACGGGCCGATCATTCGCCAGTGCAGTTCCCGGTAAGTGCTTTCCGGAATCTGGCTCCAGCCCGTAGCCGCGGAAAGAAGAAAAGAAAAAATGGAACAAAAGGTGAGTAGACGGAGGACTGCACAAGATCGCTTCACTGAGGCCCCCTCAAAGAACAAGGTACCTAGCATAAACCAAAACAAAGACGATGAACGTGGGACTTGCGTCGAGGCTATTCTGTGGACTCTCGTTCCAATTTCATTGTCTATTGCCGCTGGACGCGTTTATGATGTCGAAGCTTTTTCTGGAGCCCATGCGCAACGCGAGTTTGAGTCCGGCACGGTGCCGTTCTTCCCGGCTTATCGGAATCTACGTTTCTCGCTTGGCAAGACTTATCGTTTTCCTGTTCGTCGGCGGGGGGCTCACCGCCAATCACGCCGCAGCCGGCCCTGCCGACACGGTCGGTCAGGGACTCAAACCAATTCTGAATTACATTTCAGCCGGCTGGGACACTCTGACCCGTTCCATGACGGAATGCGCGAGCATCGTCGATCCCAAGATAAAAGCCGAGTCGGTGCTGTATCTGCCGAAGGACTTTGCCGAGCCTCCGGCGGTTCAGAAACTTGCGTCGGACTGCAACGTGCGCATCGAACAGCTGCCGATCGAGATTCATCATCTCGGCGAGGTCGACACCAGCAAGATTCAACCTCCCGGCCTCCTTTATCTTCCTAATAAATATGTCGTGCCCGGCGGACGTTTCAATGAGATGTACGGGTGGGACAGCTATTTCATCGTGCGCGGTCTGCTGCTGGCCGGTCGTGTGGACCTGGCGCGGGGGATCGTCGACAACTTCTTTTTCGAGATCGAACACTACGGCGCCATGCTCAATGCAAACCGGACTTATTACCTGACGCGGTCGCAGCCGCCGTTTCTGAGTTCCATGTTCGTCGACGTCTACGGCGCTATGCAAAAGCAGGCAGGCGCCCACTCCGATTCGGCCTGGCTCGAGCGCGCCTACGCTGACCTCTCCAAAGATTACGAAATGTGGACGCACGAGCCGCATCTGGCTGGCGACACCGGGCTGTCCCGCTACTACGATTTCGGGGAAGGCCCGCCACCCGAGGCGGTTCAGGACGAAAGCGGTTTCTACCCTAAGGTTGCGCGGTATTTCTTCTTCCATCCCGCTCAGGCCAACGATTACGTCGTCGAACAGGACGCCGGGAATGCGACTCCCGCGGCGGGTGCGGCGTACTCGCTCGAAATCTGCGACACTCCGCTCACCATGTCGCCTCCGGGCTGCGAAAAAGAAGGGCGATTCAAGCTCAGCACGGACTACTACAAGGGCGATCGCTCGATGCGCGAATCCGGCTTCGACGTCAGCTTCCGCTTTGGGCCGTTTGGTTCGGCTACCCACCACTATGCCCCCATTTGTCTGAACACCCTGCTCTATAAGACGGAGAAAGATCTGGAGCAGATCAGCAACTGGTTGGGACACGCCAGCGATGCCGGCAAGTGGAAGTCGCGAGCCGAGGATCGAAAGCTGCGCATCACTCGTTATTTGTGGGACGCCAGGCAGGGCCAGTTTTTCGATTACAACTTCGAAACTCGCCGGCTCTCGCAGTACTCCTATGCGACGACCTTCTATCCACTGTGGGCCGGACTGGCGACACCCGAACAGGCCGGCGCCGTAGTGGCCAATTTGAGACTCTTTGACCATCCCGGCGGAATCGCCATGAGCACCGAAGACACCGAAGGGCAGTGGGATTTGCCGTACGGATGGGGCAACATCGAAATGCTGGCCATCGACGGCTTGCGGCGCTATGGATACGACGCCGAAGCCAACCGGGTCTCGGTGGAGTTCGACTCGATGGTGGCGGAGAATTTCCGCCGCGACGGCAACATCCGCGAGAAGTATAACGTTGTGACTCGGTCCTCGGAATCCCACGTGGAGATGGGATACCACATGAACGTCATCGGCTTCGGATGGACCAACGCCGCATTTCTCGAACTCCTTCACGGCCTCCCGAAAAACGTGGTGGAGAAGCTGGAAAAAGAACAGGACGCCCCCCTGCGCGCTGCCAGGTGACCTGGAAGAAGCGAGCGGCTCGCGTTTGACGATGCGGTTTATCCCACCTAAGATGAAGTCCTCCGCTGCACGTTTGTCTTTCCGCCGGGGACGCTCGAGGTAAGCTCGCCAGAACATGATCGACCAGACCATCTCGCACTATCGCATCATCAGCCGGCTGGGCAGCGGCGGCATGGGCGTGGTTTATGAGGCGGAAGACCTCACGCTCAAGCGCAAGGTCGCGTTGAAGTTTCTGCCGCCCCAGCTGTCGCGTGATCAAACGGCGCTCGATCGTTTTCTGCTTGAGGCCCGCGCCGCCTCGGCGCTCAATCATCCCAACATCTGCACCATTTACGCTGTCGAAAAGGGCACCATGGCCGACGGCAGCGAAGCGTCCTTCATCGCGATGGAGCTGCTCGAAGGGCAGAATCTTGCCGAGAGGCTTCTCTCCGGCCCTTTGCTGCTCGATCGGCTGCTCGAGATCGCCATCCAACTCGCCGATGCGCTCGACGCGGCACACGCCAAGGGCATCATCCACCGTGACATCAAGCCGGCCAATATTTTTGTGACCCAGCGCGGAGTGGTAAAGATTCTCGACTTTGGCCTGGCCAAACTGTCGCGACGCGAAATGGAAATGGAGACGATTGGCGCGACACAGGACTCTCCCAGTCCCGCGCAACTGACTAGCCCCGGAGCCACGGTTGGAACGATTTCCTACATGTCACCCGAGCAGGCGCGTGGCGAGGGGCTCGACACTCGAAGCGACCTGTTCTCTCTCGGCACGGTCATCTACCAGATGGCGACTGGCAAGCTGGCATTTCCGGGAGCGACCTCGGCCGTGGTCTTCCACGCGATTCTGGAACTGGATCCCGCGCCCATCTCGCAGCTGAATTCTGCTCTCCCTTCCAGGTTGCAAGAGATCGTCGACAAGCTGCTCGAAAAAGATCGCGACCTCCGCTATCAGTCAGGTGCCGATCTGCGCGGCGATTTGAGACGGCTGAAGCGCGATACCGACTCGGGAAGAAAGGCGGCGCAACCGCCATCTTCGGGGGGACAGGCAACGGCTTCGGTTGCGGCGGCTTCGGTGGCAGCGACTCCCGCATCGCGACCGTCGAGCTCCGCCGTCGTTTCCGCAGTCCGGCAGAGCAAGCTCGGTTCCGGCTTGACGCTGGTGCTGGCGGTGATGGTGCTCGCGGCCGCCGGATACGGAATCTATGCGTTCCTCATGCGCGTCCACGCAGCGCCCTTCCAGAATATTTCGGTGACCAAGCTGACCGATTCCGGCGACGCCGTCCTCGCCGCCATCTCTCCCGATGGCCAGTACATCCTCACCATGCGAAGAACCAACGGGCTGGCCAGCCTGTGGCTCAAAAATGTGCCCACCAACAGCAATGTGCAGGTGCAGCCGCCCGCAGATGTTTATTACAACGGGCTGCGTTTCTCGCCGGACGGGCTCTATTTCTACTTCGTCCGCAGCGATCCCGACAATGACGAGCTCAAGTTCCTCTATCGAGCCCCTTTGCTGGGCGGCACGGCGCAAAAGCTGGCGTCCGATGTCGACACAAACGTGACCTTTTCACCCGACGGCAAGCAATTTGCTCTAGTGCGTTATGACAATCCGCAGGCTGGAAAATATCGCTTGATCGTGCGCCCGGTCGAGGGCACGGACGCAGACGAACGCGTTCTCGTCCAGGGGCCCGATAGCCAAGCTCTCGTCAGCCCGGTGTGGTCGCCTGACGGCAAGATGATCATTTGCGGGGAACTGAACGTTGCCGGGGTTCTGTGGAGCCTCGTCGCCATCGACGTTGCCAGTGGCGTGAAGAAGGTCTTCTTCGCGGTTAGCAGCCAGCCCTTCGAACTGCCATTCTGGATGCCCAACGGCAGCGGCGTCGTGGGTGTGCTGCACGGACTTGGCTCCAGCTATGGGCAAACACAGATTGCTTTCGTGTCATATCCCGGCGGAAAGCTGACTCCGATCACGCACGACACGAATACCTATGCCAGCGTGAGTGTCTCCGGGAACGGCCGAAGTCTGGCGGCAGTCATGAGCGAGGGGCAATGGAATGTTTTCGTGATGCCGGCAGCCGGCCCGAGCGTCCAGGGACGCGCCGTCACTTCTGCCGAGGCCTTCACCAATCTGACCTGGACGTCGGATGGTTCACTGATCAGCGATCAGAAAGGCAGACTCAATCACATCGATCCGGCCAGCGGCAACCGGACAATCCTGGCGACCGCGGACGGCAGTATCAGTGGAAATCCCAACGCCTGCGCCAACGGCCGGTATCTCATCTTCGAGATGGGACTGGGCGCGGGCAGCTTTGAAGACAATCTCTGGCGCATGGATGCCGCCGGCGACGATCTCAAACACCTCACCACCGGCAAGAACGACAGCCATGCCGTTTGCTCGAGCGACGGCAGATGGGTGTATTACATCCTGCAGACCGACGAATCCAAGTTGGCGCGTGTGCCGATCGACGGCGGATCACCGCAGGTGCTGTCGAATGTGCCCATCGTCAACAGCCAGTTTGATGTGTCGCCCGATGGGAAGCTGGCGGCCTTTGCCACCCTGCAGCACACGGGTGAGCACAAAACTATGCTGGCTCTGGTGTCAACCGATTCCGGCGAGACGCGCCAGATCGAGTTTGAACGTCCGCTGGCTGGGCTGGTGCGGATGAGCCGCGACGATAAGGCCGTGGTGTATCCGGTACGCACCAATGGCATCGATAATCTCTGGCTGCAGCCGCTCGACGGTTCGAAGGGGCGCCAGATCACTGACTTCAACTCCGACCATATCTACGACTTTCACTGGTCCTTCGACGGCAAGCAACTCGCCCTGGTTCGCGGGCACAACTTATCAGACGTGGTGCTGATTCGCGATGTCGGAGAGTAAAAGCAGACCTCAGACCAAGGACTCTGACAGGCCTCATCAGCACGTGCGAAGTCCGAGGCCCGCCCTCTACGCCGCGTGCTGTAACGCGAGCGGCGCCGTTAGTCTGGGACGTCCCCAGAGCCAGGCGACAACCGCTCCAAAAACGAAGTTCGAACTGGTCACTTCGCAGAAGTGCGCCCAGCGAACCGCATCCGGAAAAAACGGATTCGGCATCATCAGCGGCACCACTCCGCTGAGAATCGTGAACACAGCTCCGACTGCCAGTGCGCCGCTGAGACGCGGCAGCCCCAGCATGCGCACCAGGAGCAAACAGAGCACCACGAAGACCGGCCCGCGGATCAGCAGTTCGAGGCCCAGAATGGTCGAGTATTTCGGCAAGACCTGCGTCGCGTAAAAAGCCTTCACGTAGGGGAAGACGATCGATCCGGCGATGAAATAGAACACGAGGTACGAGAAATCGGAGAGCACGAATTTCCACGCCCGCTCGCTGCGCGGCTTCGATGCGATGGGATGAAAATGCTCCATCTGGTCTTTGCCCGGTTCCTCCGATCGCCGGCCAAACAGCAACATCCACACGGGCACGCTGAAAAGAGCCGTGAGTCCGGTGGTGAGAAAGACTCTCGGCCAGTCGATTGGCGAGTTCGGCAGGAAGACGACGCCTTCGATTCCGTTGACGAAGGTAATGGCAGCGGGAATCACGGCCACAGCGATGCCCAGTTGCCAGCCGCGCCACTCGCTGCGCACCGCGACCACTGCCAGCACGGCGATCGTCAAAGCATTCATCCCCAGCATCCACTGCAGAAGATGCGCCGCCAGGTTCGGCATAGGTTTCGGCGGAAGTATGATCGCCGCCACCACCCCGGCGAGAAGTTGAAGAAGCGAAATCGAAACGAACACCGCGACTGCTCGTAGGATAGCTTGAGAAAGTTTCATGACCTTCCTCCTTTCAGTTGATTTTCATAGATGGAGATGGCGTAACCCGTCCACTGCAAAAGGGATTCGTAACTTCGGATGCCGCATTCCAGGGCAAGCCGTCCGGAGGTGGGAGAGACCGGACGGATCTCTTCCAGCTTCGCTTCCAAGTCTTGTACGTGAGGCCCGAGCGCGGTTTCCATGGACTTCAGAATCTCAAGCGAGGCAAAGGGGCCGATAGCTCGCTCGCTGAAAGCGAAACGGAGCATGACCATCTTCAGTCCCGAGGCCAGATCGTCGCGTCCGATGGGCAGCCGGATCCACTTCTTCAGTTCGCCAAGGCCTTTTGCGGTCAGGTGAAAAACCTGCCGCCGGCGGAGACCGTTGCCTTCTTCGATCGTGCCGCGAATCAAGCCTTGCTTTTCCAGCCGCCGCAGCGCCGGATAGATCGCCCCCGGACTGTCGCTGTAGGTCTTCATCGAAGTGGACGCGAAGATCTTGCGCAGGTCGTATCCCGACGCCGGGTTCTGCTGCAGCAGCCCGAGAAGGGCGTAGCCGAGAGGGGAAATGTTCCTCATGATACGTAGCGTACTATAACTACGTACCCTGTGCGTCAATCGGTTTTTTGCAAGGGGGACTATACTGACTGTGAGTTCCGGTCCAAGCTGCAAGATATAAGAGCTGCAACATTTATGTTGCGAGGAATCCTTCCTCCGCTCACTCTTGTTCTGTTGTCATCTGTCACCCTCCCAGCTCAACATAATCCTGAACCCGTCGGTCCGGTTCTGAAGTCTACGTCGCGCCTGGTGATTGTCGATGTTGTCGTAAGAGACGCGAATGGTCAGCCGGTTCCGGGACTGCGCAAGGAAGACTTCAGGGTTCTTGAAGACGGCGTTCCACAAGTAGTTTCAGTGTTCGAGGAACATACCGGCCGGCCATATGCAGAGCTGAAGCAGCCAGCGTTGCCGCCGAATACGTTCAGCAACACGCCCCGCGCGGACGCGCCTGACTCCCTGAACGTCGTTTTGCTGGACGCACTGAATACGCCGCTCACCGATCAGGTGTTTGTGCGCCAGCAGATTCTCAAGTACCTGAACTCCCTGCATACGAGCGAACCGATCGCCGTGTTTATCCTGTCGGAGCGGTTACGGATGGTACATGGGTTTACCAGAGATTTGCCGGAATTGCTGGCTGCGCTTGGTGACAAGGCGTCGAAGAGCGGCCCGCAGTTGTCCCCGTTGTTGCGTTCGGGTGGCGAGATTCAAGCGCAAGAGCAGACAGCCGCACAAATCCAATCGGAAGTTTATTTAAGTTCCGGTTCCTACTACCACGTCAGTAAGGACATTCAGGCCGAGGTGGATGCGCTACGCCAGTTCAGCGACGAGCAGGAGTCGAGCAAGACTCGGAATCGGGTGGACATCACGTTGTCGGCAATGCGCCAGATTGCCACCTATCTGGCGGGTTTTCCCGGACGCAAGAATGTAGTCTGGTTTTCGGGAGCATTTCCGCTGACCTTCAGCCCGAATCCGTCGGCCCTCAGTACCAACCTCATGGAGTGGAACTACGCCGAAGAGCTGCGGAAGACAGCCCGTGCCCTCACGGTGGCGCGGGTGGCGGTTTATCCGGTGGAGGCTGGAGGCCTGAGCACAGATCCGCTGTTCGAGGCAAGCGGGCTGCCGGCAGCGGGAATCACGGACGCGCGGACCGCTACTGAATACGAGACGAGCACGCTGCAAGAAGACGGCATGCAGCGCACTGCCGCCCAGACGACCATGAAGGAGTTGGCGTTCAACACGGGTGGAGAGGCCTTTTACAACACCAACGGACTGGACGACGCCTTGGCGCAAGCAATCCACCATGGAGCACGATATTACACGCTGGACTACACGCCCACGAACAAGAAGATGTACGGTCGATGCCGGCACATTCACGTGCAGTTGACACATCAGCATTACAAACTCGCCTACCGTCCAGGGTATGACCCGGCTGATGAGGCCACTGCGCGGACCGGCGTGCATAGCCGCGCGAGCGGCGACCCCTTGCGGCCGCTGATGGCGCCGGGCTTGCCGAACTTTCCCCAAATTTTGTACGAAATGCGCGTGAAGCCTACAAGCCCGCAGCCGGAGTTCACCGCGCAGCGCGCCGGGGACAACTCGAACCTGCAAGGTGCTTTCACTCGTATGGATGTGGACTTGGCGATCTCGGAGAAAGCGCTCCGGCTGGAAGCTGCTCCGAACGGACAACGGAATGGAACGGTTGAACTGGCGCTTGTTGTGTACGATCGCTACGGGAATCCGCTGAATTGGGTCGTGCGGAACATGGAACTGTCTTTGACGCCAGAGCAGTACAAAAACTTCTGGGACGTCGGAGTCCAGTTTCACATGGAATTTGATGTGCCGAGAGGCGCTTCGTATTTGCGGTCTGGCGTTTGCGATCTGGCGTCCGGCAAGGCGGGGACGATCGAGGTTGTATTGGATGTACCCGCTGCCGAGACCGAAGGCAAACCAAAACCCCCGGAGCCAGGCCCATCTTCCAACCTACCGACCGATCCATGAGGTTCAGCAGTCGACACCGGGATCGGCGCAAGCCGGGAATCGCCCAGGAATACAAAAGGCGGCCATTTCTGGCCGCCCTTTTTCGAGTTGTAGCGCTGCGAAGCGGTTTAGACAGACTTGACGTTCTCTGCCTGCCAGCCCTTGGGGCCTTTGACCACGTCGAACTGTACTTGCTGACCTTCCTGCAGGCTGCGGAATCCCGAGGCCTGGATGGCGGAGAAATGTACGAAGACATCCTCGCCATTCTGGCGGCTGATGAAACCATAGCCCTTGGCGTCGTTAAACCACTTCACTGTTCCTGTTTCCATGTTGGTGCAATGTTCCTTTTTGTTGATGTAGCGCTGAAACTTTCAGGGTCTTCTGCAGGCAGGTCACACGCTGGGTTGAGCGGAGATGCTTGTACTGCGAAGGAACTGTAAAGATCAAACGCCCCTAAAGTATAACTCAAAGTCCAGCAGAATTGCTACACAATTCGCCAGGCGAACCTGCCCCTCCACTGAACCGAAGGATGTTATCGGCCTTTGTCCCCAGAATAGCGGGATTGGCGGCCGTTTCTTTGCAGAACAGCCGCCTTCGCCTGATTGCGGAACTTTCATCTGCCGTGGAATTCGGCGTGCTTTCCAGCTTTGCAGGGAAAAGGAATATGGACAGCGGCTATTATGCGGCCTGCGCCGGCCTCGCGGCGCAACTGCAGTCACTCGACCTCGTCGCCCACAATCTGGCCAATCTTGGCACGACCGGCTATCGCGCGCAACAGGCGACCTTCCGTTCTCTTCTGGCTGGTTCGGCCGCCGTCGGGTGGAATCCGCTGAACGCGGCCCTCAACGACTACGGGGTACTCTCCGGCAGCCGCGTCGATCGCACGTCCGGCAGCCTGACCTCGACCGGCAACCCCCTCGACCTTGGGATCGCCGGCAGCGGATTCTTCGTCGTGCGTTCGGGCAACGGCCTTCTTTACACCCGCAACGGCGGTTTTCACCTGACCTCGAGCGGCGACCTGGTCACCTCCGACGGCGACCCGGTGATGGGAGAGCAGGGTCCGATTTCGCTGCCCCAGGGCCGCGTTGCCGTCAGCGCGGATGGCACCATCTCGGTCGACGGCGCAGTGGCGGCGCAGCTGCGGCTGGCGGAGTTTGCCGCAGAAACCAACCTGCAGGCGGCGGGAAACTCGCTGTACTCCGCGCCCGCGGGCTCGGCTCTGCCGCCTGCGTCCACTTCGGTTCGCCAGTCCGTGCTGGAAGCTTCCAATGTGAGCCCGGTCGAAAGCGTGGTCCAGCTGATTACGGTCCAGCGGAATGCGGAAATGATGCAGCGCGCTCTCAGCGTGTTCGACAGCCAGTTCAACCAGACTGCGGTGCAGGATCTGCCCCGCGTCTGAGCGACCGATCTGGCAAGGAGGCCAAGAAATATGATTCGCGCCCTTTACACCGCCGCCAGCGGCATGTCCGCTCAGGAACTCAACCTCGACAATATCGCCAACAATCTGGCGAACTCGAGCACTTCGGGCTTCCGCAGCCGCCGGCTGCAATTCGAAGATTTGGTTTATCAGAACCTGCTCATGCCCGGAGCGGCGGCCTCGCAGCAGACTACCGTGGTGGCCGGCCTGCAAGTGGGCTTGGGCGCGCGTTCGGCGGCCTCGGAAGTGATTCAGCTGCAAGGCGATTTCACCCAGACGGGGAACCCGCTGGATCTGACGATTCAAGGCCAGGGGTTTTTCCAGGTCCTGCTGCCCGATGGCGAGACGGCGTACACCCGTGGCGGCAGCTTTCACCTCGACGCGCAGGGCAACCTGGTCACGCAGGACGGCGATCCGGTCCAGCCCTCGATCACCATTCCTCCGGGAGCCACTTCCATCACGGTGGCGCAGGATGGCACCGTCAGCGTGACTCTGCCGGGCCAGACCGCGGCCCAACAGGTGGGAACCCTGCAGTTGGCGCTGTTCAACAATCCCGGAGGCCTCAACAGCACGGGCGGCAACCTGTTTCTCGCGACGACTGCCTCGGGCGACCCTATTGTGGGCGCTCCCGGAGGCAGCGAAGGGCTGGGATCAATTCAGCAGGGGATGCTCGAGCAGTCCAATGTCAGCGTGGTTGACGAGTTCGTCAATATGATCGTTGCCCAGCGCTCCTACGAGGCCAATTCGCGGGTGGTCAACGCCGCCGATCAGATGCTGCAGGACATCAACAGCCTCGGGCGCTGAGCCCGGTGATGGAGGTTTGGACGTTCCATGCATTGGATCCTGATCGCCGTTGCTTCAGCCGGCATGGTCGCGACTGGACAGGCACCGGTTGCCGCCCAGGCAGACTGCACGATCGCGCCCCGGATCGAGGTCGCGGGCAACGTCGTGACTCTCGCCGATCTGTTTCCATCCGGCACTTGCCGGAAATGGCTCGATGCAGCCGCCGAGGTCGCGCTGGGAACGGCTCCCCTGGCGGGAAGTGAGCGCGTGCTCGACGGCCGATCGATCCGCGAGCGATTGCAGGCGCTTCCCGGATACCGTCCGGACGAGGTTACGGTGCCCGAGCGCATTGCGGTCCGGAGCCGTGGCGCCGCGGTCGATTGCGATGAGATCGGCCGTCAAGTCGTGGCGCAGCTTCCGGGCTTCGATCCGGTTGTCCCTCCCGGCATCGTGCGTTGCGGGCTGACTGGCCACATCCGCGAAGCAGCGCATCTTGAAGTTACGCGTTCGCGCTGGGATCCTTCGCAGGCCAGCTGGGCAGTTTCCGTGCGCTGTGTTCCAGCCGCTGACTGTGTTCCTTTCCTGGTGCGGCTTCCAGGACAGCGTCGAGCCGCAGAAAAGGCACCGCTGCCGGCAGTTCCTGAAAGTCGGGTGATGCGACGGGCTGCAGCAGTCCGGCCGCTGGTGCGGCCGGGCCAAAGAGTAATTCTTTGCTGGGAGCGGGGCGGAATTCGCCTCGTGGTTCGGGCGCTGTGTCTCGATGCCGGTCGTATGGGCCAGGAGATCCGTGTCCGGCTGCCCGGAGGGGCGGAGATGAAGGCCGCGGTGGTCAGCGCCGAGTTGCTGCGCGCGGTCTCCTGAGGCGTGTGAGGGGAGGCTAGCCCGTCAAGTGCGTGAGCAGGTTGGAGGGTCATGAGCGAAAAGGTGCATTGCAGAAGAGTCATCGTCATCCTTGCCTGCCTGTTGCTCCCGGCTGAGTTGCTGATGGCGAAGCGCAAAACCGTGCCGGCCGCGAAAGATGGGCTGGCCGACTACATCCAGCGGGTGGCGGGCCAGCCGCTGGACGCGCCCGGGAATACTCCGGGAAGCCTGTGGACCGATACCGGGCGCCTGGCCGACCTGGTGGCCGACTATAAGGCCGAGCGGGTGGGGGATCTGGTGACCATCAGCATCTTGCAGAACCTGTCGGCGACCAGCTCCGGCGATGTGTCGACGAACCGCAGCTTCTCCGCCAACTCGGGAATCACGGCGCTGCCCGGACAGCTGAAGACCACGGGCGTAGCCAATCTGTTCTCGCCCAATTCGACTCAGGTGCTGGCCGGCAAGGCCCAGGCCACGTCTCAGACCTCGCTCAGCACCACGCTCACCGGGCGGGTGGCAGCGGTGCTGGCTTCCGGAACCCTGGTCGTCGAAGCGGAACGCCAGATCAGCATGAATAACCAGCACGAGACTGTCATCCTGCGCGGGCTGGTGCGTCCCGGCGATCTGGACGCCACCAACACCGTCGCCTCCAACCACGTCGGTAATCTGGAGGTGGAAGTCAAAGGCAAAGGGGTGATCAGCGAGGGCACGCGCCCCCCCAATCCGGTGGTGCGGTGGATTCTGCGGATCGTCGGATTCTAGCTGGCAAGCGGAGGCAGATGCATGTGGATGCGAAAGGCAGTCGAATTCGGGGTCCGGGTCACTCTGGCGGTGCTGATCGTCGCCCCGGCACTCCGGTCTCGGGCCGACGACGGCGCCGTCCACAAGGTCCATATCCGAGATATTGCCACCGTCGAGGGCGTGCGCGACAACTCACTGGTCGGCTACGGGCTGGTGGTCGGACTACGCGGAACCGGGGACAAGCAGCAGACCTACTTCACCGTGCAAACCCTGGCCAGCGTGCTGGCACGCATGGGCGTGGAGATTCCCGCTTCGGTGCTGCAGTCCACCGTTCAGGTCAAGAACGTGGCGGCGGTTTTCGTGACCGCGAATCTGCCGCCGTTCGCGCGCCCGGGCCTGCATCTGGACGTCATGGTTTCCTCCGTCGGCGATGCCCGCAGCCTGGAGGGCGGCCTGCTGCTGCTCACTCCCCTTTACGCCGCCGACGGTCAGGTGTACGCGGCCGCGCAGGGCCCGCTGGTGGTTGGAGGCTACACCGCCGGCACCTCGGCAAACTCGCGGCAGGTGAACCATCCCACCGTGGGACGTTTGCCCGAAGGCGCTCTGGTCGAGAGAGACAGCGCACTCGACCTCGGAAAACTCTCCTGCTTATCGCTGCTTCTGAACGAAGCCGATTTCTCAACTGCCGAAGCGGTGGCCTCCGCCATCAACCACGATTGGCCGGTTCCGATCGCCACCGTCGTCGACAGCCGCCGCGTCGATGTGCAGGCTTCGGCGGTCGCGCCCACGCCGGTGCCGGCGTTGCTGGCCCGCGTCGAGAATCTGGAGGTGGAGGTGCGCCGCCGGGCCCGGGTGGTGGTCAACGAACGTACCGGGACCGTGGTTCTCGGCAAGGACGTCCATCTGGGGGCGGTCTCCATACTGCATGGAAACTTTTCCATTGAGGTCACGCGGGATTATGCCGTTTCCCAGCCTAATCCGCTGGCCAGCGGCCAGACCGAGGTCGTGCCCCAGGCGCGGGTCAAGGCCAACGAGGCCCCGGCCCGCAATGTGGAGCTGAGCGAGGGAGCCAGCGTTGAGGAGCTGGTGATCCGGCTGCAGGCCATTGGCGCCACCGCGCGCGATGTGGTGTCCATTTTGCAGGCGATCAAGGCCGCGGGGGCGCTGGACGCCGAACTGGAGGTCATCTGATGAATTCTGTATTACCGGCTTCCAACCTGCCGCCCTCGCTGTCTACTCCGGTCCCGTCAGCACGAGGCGCCAAGGCTGCCCAGGAATTTGAGGCGCAGCTGCTTGGTTCCGTGCTCGAATCCCTCGAGGCAAGCTTCGCCGCCGTTCCCGGGCAAGACCGGATGGCCGGAGCGGACGAGTACGGCTATCTGGGCACGCAAGCGCTCTCCGAAGCTCTGGCCGCCCGGGGCGGGATCGGCATCGCCGCGATCGTTTCCCGAGCTCTACCGCTGCACGAAGGTAAGCAACCCTAAGGTTATCGTCGGTAGGAAAGCGCACTCGGCCCTTGCTAAAGCTTTCGCAACTCCTGCCGATCAAACCACTTGAGAGAGCAAGGATCGATTCCGGAGGGATGTGGGGGACCGAGTTAAAGTTTTTTAACCCGCGGCCGATACTTGAATTGCAAGGGGAATTCAAGAAAAGGGAGCCGGCATGAGAATCGAAGTCAACCACGGACCGCAAACCATCAACCAGAACCAGGCCACGAGCGGGCAATCGGCCGCCCGAACCAGCAACAGCGGGACCAGCGCCATAGGCGAAGATCAGGCCCAGCTTTCCGGAGCCCACTTGCAGGTGCAGGCCCTGGCGGCGCAGGCGTCGCAAATGCCTGAGGTCCGGCAGGAGCGGGTGCAGGCGCTGCGCCAGGCGATTCAGAGCGGGCACTACAATGCCAGTCCGGAACAAGTCGCGGGCGCGGTGATCGATCACATGACCAGCAACCGCGCGGCCTGAACAAAGTGCTAGGCGCAGGCTCGGAAGGATGGGGCGCACACCCGGAGCCAACGGAGATGCGCATGTTCCCGGATGTCAGGACGAGTTCGTGGGCTGGAAACGGGCGCAGGAGCGGATGAGAAGCGGCGACCTATCGACGGAGCTGTCCCTGGGGATCGTTGCTCCCGGATCGTCGGTTCGTCCCGAGCGGCAGCCGGTGCCGGACCGGGGCGGGGACGGCAAAGCGCGGCGGCGCCCGCGCCCGCCGTCGGAGGCTGACGAGGGCGAAGCTCCCGGCGCCCCCGGCGATGATCCAACTCATCAGGTGGACGATCTGGCCTGAATCCGATGACACCAACTTCTCTCGCGTCCGAGCAAGGTGCACAGATTCCCCCGAGCGAATCCCGCGGCACTGTCCTGGATTTGCTGGTCCGGCTGGCGGACAGCCTCGAATCGAGCCAACAAGCGCTGCTTCACGGTGACGCTTCCGCTCTCGATCAGGCGACCTCTACCCAGGCTGTAATCGAAGCCGAACTTCGTACGGCCTTGCCCTGGTGTTCAGACGGAAGCGCGGTTCCCGCCGTGCGCGGCAGCTTGAGCGCCGCCGAGTCTCTGCAGGCGCAGCGCGTGCTCTTTCGCGGGCGCGTCCAGCGCGGGTTGCTCACCCGGGCGCAGCACTCGCTTCTCATCTTGTCGAATCGTCTGGCTCAGGGCGAGGTTACCTACAATCCTGTTTCCCGGCGCAGTGGTCTTTCTGAAGCCGGCGCCGCCAAGGAGTGTCGATGTCGAGTCTGAATGCCAGCCTGGCGACGGCGCTGAGCGGGCTGATGGCCGAGCAGGCCGCGCTGAACGCTACCACGAACAACGTCGCCAACGTGAATACGCCCGGCTACTCGCGGGAGGTTCCGGTGATGGTGGCCAGCGATCCGGTCGTCCAGGATCCGCTGACCTTCGGAACCGGGGTGACCCTGCAGTCGATCGAGAGCGTACGCGATCCCATTCTCGAGTCGCAAATTCAACAGGAAACGCAAACCCAGGGACAGCTCAGCGCTCTGGTTTCGGCTCTGTCCCAGACCCAGACCAGCTTTACCAGCAGCAGTAGCGACATAGGCACCGCCATCTCGAACTTCTTCGACAGCGTCAACCAGTTGTCAGCCAGCCCCGCAGACCTTTCGCTGCGCCAGGGCGTCGTGACGGCGGCCGGCAATCTGGCGACCGCGTTTAACGTTGCCGCCAACAATCTCACCGCGCAACGCACCAATCTGGATGACAGCCTCACCCAGGCTGTCGGCCAGATCAACCAGTTGACGGGCCAGATCGCGCAGCTGAACGGGCAGATCAGCAACCTGGAAAACGTCGGCGAGAATGCCGGCACCTTCATCGATCAACGCACGCAATTGATCGATCAGCTCTCTTCGCTGATCGACGTCTCGGTCATTCCCACCGACAATACCCTGACCCTGACGACCGCCAGCGGCACGGCGCTGGTTGCCGGAGTGCAGAGCTTTCAGCTGTCGACGCAGCCCAATGCTTCGGGTGTGCAGCAGATCATGGCCCAGGGCAGCAACATTACCTCGACCATCGTTTCCGGGCAGCTTGGCGGTTTAATCGCCGCGCGAGACCAGCAGATCCCTGCCGTTCAGAGCCAGCTCGATACCCTGGCCGCCGGTCTGGCGAATGCCGTCAATGGCGTGCAGACCTCGGGATACGATCTGAGCGGCAATAAGGGCGTGAACCTGTTCTCTTCGCCCCCGGCTTCCGGAGCCGGCGCGGCCGCAAGCCTCACCCTCGCCATCACCGATCCTTCCCTGATTGCCGCAAGCGCCGACGGCACAGTAGGGGATAACGGCAACGCCGAAGCGCTTTACGCCTTGCGCAATCAGACCGTGGTCGCGGGACAGACTCCGACTGGCTACTACTCCAGCATCGTGTTCAATGTAGGCAATGTCACGGCCAACGCCAACGCGGAGCAGAGTGCATCAAGTCTGGTCCTGCAGCAGCTGAATGATCAGCGCTCGTCGGTTTCTGGAGTCTCGCTCGATCAGGAAGCGGCCAACATGGTCCAGTATCAGCAAGCCTATGCCGCCTCGGCGCAGGTGATTTCCACTATCAACAGCATGATGGAAACCGTAATTGCCATGAAGACCTCCTGAGGATTTCCATGCGCGTCAATCCCAATCCGCTTCCCGACTTGCTGGCCGCGCTGCAGCAGAACCAGCAGCAGATCAATACCGATCTGGCGGAGATTTCCTCGGGCCAGAGCGTGAATGTTCCTTCCGACAATCCCGCGGCCGCGGCGTTGCTGGTGGAGAACGCGGATGCATCCGCCGCCACCGATCAGTTTCAGCGCAGCATCAGCAGTATCTCGGGCGAGCTGCAGAATGCCGACTCGACCTTGAATTCGGTGGTCACGGCATTGCAACGCGCCATCAGTCTGGGCGTCGAAGGCGCCAGCGGCACGCTGAACGATTCCGACCGCCAGGCGCTGGCCACCGAGGTGCAAGGGATCCAATCCCAGCTGCTCAACCTGGCCAATCTCTCGTACCAGGGCAAGTTCGTCTTTGCCGGCACTGCCACCCAGACCGCCCCGTACGTGCTCGATTCGACTAGCCCGTCCGGCGTTCGCTACGTCGGAAATGGGGAAGCCAACGCGGTTACGGTGGGAGACCACGTATCGGTGCAGACCAACCTTCCCGGCTCGCAGCTGTTCTCTTCGAGCGGCGGCGATATGTTTCAGGCCGTCCAGGATCTGATTGCCAGTCTCCAGACAGGAACCGGAGTCAGCGGGGCGGTGGGCGAAGTCACCAGCGCCCTCAATAGTGTCAGCGCGAAGCGCGTTTTCTACGGCAACACCGTCAACCAGCTCAACTCCCAGCAGACATTCCTGAGCACGGAGTCCACGCAACTGGCGTCGCAGCAGAATACCCTGGGAGGAGCCGATCTCTCGAAAGTTATCACCGACCTGGAGAGCTCGCAGACGGCGCGGCAGGCTGCTCTCGAAGCAGTGGCGCAGACGCAGCAGACCAACCTGTTCAACTACATCAAATGATCCGCTCCCGCGGTCTTCGTCACTGCGAAGAGTTTATCTTGCAGGGAAACCGGGGCGCCCGTCCGCTCATAGGGTTTCGCGGGACCTTTCCGCCCAGGCGGCTGCCGATTGCACACGTGCCCGCTCCTGTTCCAGCCGGGCCCGGTCGTGGAGCAGGGCGCTATGAATCTGTGGCATCATGGCCTTCAGCCGCTCCACCTTCCTCCGGTACTCATCAAGTTCCCGCTGCAGCTCAGGGTCTGGGCTGCCGGGAAGCTGCCGCAGCCACTGGCCCGCTCGCATGAGTTCGGCCAGGAGTCCGGCCATCTGGCGGGGGCTGGCCGCCCGAGTCTGGCCCGCGTCGAGGACTAGGCTGTCGAGCAGGAAATCCAGGCGGGCGTTCGTTTCTCGGAGATTTTGGGCGAGTCTGTCGGGAGCAAGTGGCGGCATCAGGCTTTCCAGTCCGTGAACAAAGGCTGTTCGCTGGCAAGGTTGGTTGGAGCCGGTTGCGGAATGGGAGCGGCCGTCTCCGCGGATCGCTCTACTTCGCGCCAAGCTTCGTACACCAGCATGAGCTGCGACATCTGACTCTCGATCAATGCAGCGGATTGTTGTGCCTGGGCTTCCAGAATGCCCGCGCGCAGCTGGCCATAGAACCGCTCCAGGTGAATCGCGACCTGCCCGCCCTGGTGTTTGTCGAGCGAAGCCTGGAGATGGCTGATGACCAGAATGGCGTGATTGAGAGCGCGAGTCCGAGCCTCGATGTTTCCGCCGCGCAACGCATCCAGCGCCCGGCGCAGGTCCTCAATCGCTTGTTCGTATAACAGGATCACCAGCCGCACCGGGGTTGCGCCCCGCACCGCTGCCTCTCGGTATGAGGATCTCGGGTCCATGCGCTAGAGCCCTGATGTCAGGGTTGGAGACGCCGAAGTGGAGCCGCTGCTTTGGCTTCCCATCGTCGCCAGGGTCTCGGTGACCTGCTGCAGGAGCAAGGGATAGGCTTGCAGCGAGGCGTTAATTTGGCTGTATTCGTTGGTCAGCTGTTGCTGTTCGGCGCTCAGCTGTGTCTCGAAATTCGAGATGGTGTTCGACAGATCCGTCTGTTGCGCCTTGTTCTGCGCCAGGTCTACATTCAGCACCCCGAGTGTCGGATCGGTCAGATTGTTGAGATCGGATTCGAAGTGGTTGGCAAATCCGCTTGAACTTGCGTTTTGGAAGAAGTTCTGAAAGGCCGACGGGTTCGACGCCAGCACCTGACTGAGAGTCTGCCCGTCAGGTGCCGTGCCGATCGTGAGCGTGCCGTCATCGTTCATGCTGATGCCCAGCGAGGCCAGGTTGACCAATCCCCCATTGCCGGAGACGGCGTAGGTGACATCGTTCATCAAGCTGGATTGCAGCGAGCGCAACGCGGTATCAGAGCCCAGCGGTCCTTCGGTATTGCTCGCGGCGTTGACCGTGAACTCCTGATTGATGTCGTTGATGACCTGGTTGTAGGCGGATACGAAATTGCTGATCGCCTGTGTCGCCTGCGTGGTGTCGGGTCCGACACTGAGCTGAACCGGGCTGTTGGCGTCGGCCCCGGCGAGATTCAGAGTGACGCCGGAGATGGCGCCGCTGATCGTGTTGGTAGTGCTCGAGTATGGTATGCCGTCGATGGTCAGGGACGCGTTGGTGCCGCCGGTCGGCGTCTGGAAAGCCAGATTCGTATCGTTCGCGGTGATGGCGAGCGCTCCGGCGCTGCCCGTCGTTTGGCTTACCAGCGCCAGCCGCGAGCCGTTGGCGTCGGTCACCACGCTGGCGGTAACGCCCCAGTTCTGCTGGTTGATGTAGCTGGCCAGCGAATTGAGCGTGTCATTGCTGCCCGGGGTGATGGTGATGGGCTGGGTGGCGCCGCTGCTGCCGCCAATCTGCAGGTCGATTTCTCCTGTTGTGGCACCGTCTGGAAGAAACGAGGCATCAGGCCCGCCGCTGACGTAACCGGTGTAGACAAGGCCCGCCGTCGCCAGATTGCTGACCACGATCTGATGGGTGCCGGAAGTCGCGGAGGTGTCCGCCGTCGCCGTCACAATGCCTGTGTCGGACGACGTCGCAGTCATCGCCGTCAATGCTCCGAGCGGGTCGGAGAGCGCCTGGACGGCGGTAGACAGGTTGCTGAGGTCATTGTTGAGAACGGTTATGTCGCTGGCCTGTCCTTGCAGCGTCATTTGCTCGTTCTGCCATACCGTCAGCTGCCCGCTGTTCTGGCTCAGAATTTGCTGCACCAGCGAACTGACGTCGATGCCTTGTCCGTTCAACAACGTCGATGGATTGAGACTAATGCCCATTCTTGCCCCCTTTGCTGCGCGGCGTCACACCCGACTCCGCGGCCTGCGCTCGCTTGCTCTGCTCGAGCGCCTGATCAATGCCACGGGTGACCCCAAGTACTTCCGAGCTCGGGACCTGCAGGATCAGGTTCCCGCGCTGATCGAGATACCGGATGACGATTTCGCCGTTGGTCGCACTGTCCCGTTGCACTTCGACTTCATCCTGTGGAATTTCAGCCGCTGGAGCCGCCCTCTGGGCAGTCGATAATTCTCGATTTGGGGAGGTTCCCGGATCGGGCTGAGGTTTTGTACTTGCAGCCGCAGCCGCCCGCCGTGCGGGCTGGCTCGCGCCGGCGCCGGACTCTGCGAGGGTGGAGGTGACGGATTGGACCGGATTAATGCTCATGGTGAGCTGCTCCGGAAGAAGTGCAGAGGAGGCCGGTGGCCTGCCTCCTCTGCCGGTTCGCTTATTGCAACAGCTTAAGCACGAGCTGCTGCTGCTGGTTGGCCTGGGCCAGAGCGGATATGCCGGTCTGTTCCAGAATCGAGTACTTGGTGAGGTTGGCGACCGCGGTCGGGATATCGGCCGCAGTGATGGTGTTTTCCGCCGAGGTCAGGTTCGTGACCTGGTTGCTGATCACGTTGCTGGCGCTTTGCAGGCGGTTGATGACGGCGCCGATCTGGCCGCGGGTGGCCGCCACGGTTTGAATAGCGTTGTTGATGGAGGACAGCGCGGTCTGGGCATCGGTCGCGCTCAGCAGGTCTGAAGTCGCGCCCGAAACGTAGGTATCATTGAATTGGTTCAGGAATGCTCCGGCCGTGCCTACCGTTCCCCCGTAAGTGCCACCCAGTTCGGGGTTCGACGTGGCGTCGTCGCCAGCCGCCAGTTCCGTCATGGCAGCGGCCGTCGCCGTGAACGTGACTGAGCTGCTGCCCGCCGTAGCTGTGGCATAGGTGTTGACCGCCGTGCCGGTTCCGTAGCTGGTGCCTGCACCGGCTCCGCCGTTGACCGCCGCCGCCAGGTTGGCGATGGTTTTGGCCAGCGCGATCGACGCGTTGGCATTGTTGTCGATCAGCACCGTATTCGCCGTAGCGCCGTCGGTTGCGCCTAATTGGTCTCCGGCTGCCCGTGCCGTTGCAGATCCAGTGGTCACGCTTGCATCCGCAAAGGTATAGGTCACCCCACCAATCGCTACCGTGTCTCCCGCCGAGGGCAGGGCATCGAAGTTCAGCTGCGACGTCGCCGATGCACCCAGCAGCCCGGTCGCCGATAACGTTCCCACGTTGGCCGTAATGAAGTTGCTGGCCTGGGAAGTGTTGCCGGTGCCGTCCGTGATGTACACCGACGTTGGAGTCGCCGTGAACACCTGCGTACCGTTGAAGTTGGTGTTCGATCCTATGCGGTTGATTTCGGTCTGGATCTGCTGATACTCGGCATCGAGCGCCTGTCGCTGTGTGCTCGACACTGAGCCGTTCGCCGACTCGGTGGCCAGTGTGACCGCGCGGTTCAGCAGGGTGGTGACCTGCGCCAGCGAACCGTCTGCCACCTGCAACGCCCCGATTCCATCATTCGCGTTGTTGGCCGACTGCGTCAGTGCGCTGATGTTGGCCTGCAGGCCATTGGCAATGGCCAGGCCGGCGGCGTCATCAGCACCGGTGTTGATGCGCGAGCCCGAAGACAGTTGATAGAGCACGTTCTGCAGGCTGCTGTTGGTGATGGACAACTGGTTCTCTGCGGATAAACCCGCGATGTTGTTCAGGATTCCAATGGGCATTGTGAGTCGCTCCTTCTCCGTTGAAGTTGTTCGGTTCTCCTGAGGTGATTCTCAGGAATGTTCTGCGAAGCTCGGCTGCTCTTCATTGCTCGCGGAACCCCGAATTTTCTTTCCTGATCATCGGCAGGTTTGCCGACCGCTTTAGGCTCACTTGGCGCCACTGCACGAGCGTACGTAACCCCTCGGTAACCGCATTGACATGCATTCCCTCATCAACCCTTCCGGCTCGCCCGCCGATGTCCTCCAAAGAGGCCCTGCGCCACATCTTTAGCTCTTCGTCTGGCGGAAACGAAAAACGGCATGATTCAGCTCACACGTCTGAACAACAAACCTCTGATGGTGAACTCAGACCTGATCAAGTTCGTCGAGCAGTCACCCGACACTCTCGTCACCCTGCTCACCGGAGAGAAGATCGTCGTTCTCGAAAAGGCGGATGAGGTTCTGGTGCGCATCATCGAATTTCGGCGTTCGGTGCTTCGTGGACTCGCCCTTCCCTGGGATCCTTCTTCCTCGCATGTCGTGGGAGCGAAGTCTCCCGAAACTGGCGTTCCCGAGCCGGAGAGGTAAGCGTGGATAAGTCCAGTTTCGGCGGGATCGCGCTAGCTGTGGGTGGAATCCTGGCAGGTTTGCTGCTTGAAGGAGGTAATCTCCGCCAGGTGTTGCAGCCGACGGCCGCCATGATCGTGTTTGGCGGGACGATTGGCGCGGTCATGCTGCAGTTTCCGCTTCCCGTGGTCGTGCAGGCGGTGCGGCGCCTGGGCTCGGTCTTTGCCAATTCCAAACGGACGCCGCAGGCGACCATTCAGCGCCTGGTGCAGTATGCGCAGAAAGCGCGCCGGGAAGGCATCGTCTCGCTCGATGCCGAGCTATCCCAGATTCAGGATCCCTTTCTCAAGAAGTCTCTGATGCTGGCCGTCGATGGCACCGAGCCGCAGGAGTTGCGCAGCATCATGGAGCTCGAACTCGACAACCAGGCGGAATACGAAGACCAGGTTCCGCAAGTGTTCGAGTCCGCCGGAGGATTCGCTCCCACCATCGGCATCATCGGCGCCGTTCTGGGCCTGATCCAGGTCATGCAGCATCTGGACAAAATTGACGAAGTCGGCAAGGGCATTGCCGTCGCCTTTGTAGCCACCATCTACGGCGTCGCTTCCGCCAATCTGCTCTACCTTCCCGTCGCCGGCAAGATGAAGCTTCGCATTCGCGAGGAGCAGATCACCCGTGAGATGACGCTCGAAGGAGTGGTCTCGATTCTGGAAGGCATGAATCCCCGCATCCTTGAGACCAAGCTGCTCGGTTTTCTGGTCGAAGCCGGCACAGCCCCGGATCAGCCCTCCGCTGCCGAGGATGCCTCGTGAGCCGGCGCAAACGTTCGCATGCCCACGCCAACCATGAGCGCTGGTTGGTTTCCTACGCCGACTTCATTACTCTTTTGTTTGCGTTTTTTGTCGTTCTGTACTCGTCCGCCCAGGTCGACCAGCGCAAAGTCGGCCGCCTCGCCCTTGCGATCCAGGTTGCCTTCCAGGAACTCGGCGTCTTTCCCGCATCCACCACGCAGATTCCGCTGAATCTCAACGAGCCCATGCCCTTCAGCAGCGTGCAGGCGATCGAGAATGCCAAACGCAACGCGGAACTGGCGCGGATTTCTTCCTCGCCCAACGATTCGCTCGACGCGGCCTCGGAAGAAGCCAACCTTTCGGCGCTGCAGTCGGAGCTGCAGCAGGCTCTGCAGCATGAGATTGCGCTGCACGCCGTTGCCGTGCACCGCGAGTCGGAGGGGTTGGTGATCAGTCTGCGGGAGTTCGCCTTTTTCGACAGCGGCAGCGCCGCGCTGAAACTCTCCGCATTTCCGGCCCTCGACCGCATCGCGTCGCTGCTTGCAGTGCGCACCTGCCGCCTGCGCATCGAAGGGCATACGGACAATGTTCCCATCCACACCGCCGTGATGGCCTCGAATTGGGAACTTTCCACGGCTCGGTCGACCGAACTGGTCCGCCTTCTGATCACGCGCTACCGGTTTTCTCCCCAGCGCCTGTCGGCCGCCGGGTACGCCGAATACCATCCCATCGCCAGCAACGATACACCCGAAGGACGGGCGCAAAACCGCCGCGTCGATCTGGTCATCCTGAGCGAGCACGTGATCCGCGATGCGCAGCCACGCAGCGCGGCGAATCCTTCACTTCAGAAACCTTCCCCCGCCTTGCCCTGACTAAAGCCCACCTGTCTGCCAGCCGATGAATTCTCAGGCATACAGTGCAGACCGGCCGCAAATCAATTCCTGGGAGCAAGCCATGATGATGCGAGCAAGCTTAAGAACGAAGCTGATGGCAGGTTTCGGAGTACTGATTCTGGCCTTGGCTTCCTGTTGCGTCGTAGGCTTCGTTTCCATTGCCAAGCTCTCCACGGCAACCTCCACTCTCGATGCCGCTCTGGTGAAACAGAAATCGGTTCTGGGAATGGAATTGGCTGTCGAGGAACAGCGCGCAGGCGTGCGCGCTTTCCTGTTAGGCAACCCTAACCTCGACGAACTCGAGGAGGGCCGGCGCAATTCTCAAACGGCTGCCGATCGCCTCTCGTCGCTGCTCAGGACCGACGAGGGCAAGGCATTATTCGCCTCTCTGGCCCAGGCCAACGCCGGATACGAACACACCTTGGATCGTGTGATTGAGTTGCGGCGCGCCGGGAAGACGAAGGAAGCCATTGCGCTCAATTGGGGCCCGGAAGCCAACCGCGACCGGACCGCCGTCAACGCGGCCTTTCAAACCATGGCCGAACGTCAGCAGAACAATGAGAACAAGGCCACGTCGGAACAACACGCTGCCGAGAATCAGGCTCGCTGGCTGCTTGCCATCTTCGCCGCCGCCGGACTGATTTCCGGTGTGGCGATCTCCATCCTGGTCTCGCGCGCCGTTTCGGCCAGCCTCGCAGGCATGATTTCGCTGATTCATGAGATCGCCGAGAAGAACCTGTCTGCCCAGGACCTGCAGATTCTCTCTCGCGACGAACTCGGATCCGCCGGCAGCGCTCTCAATGCCATGAAGAACAGTCTGCGCGGGCTCATCCATTCCATCGCGCGCACTGCCGAACATCTGGCCAGCGCCAGCGAGGAGATTTCCTCCTCGGCCACCCAGCAAGCGCAAGGCGCCGAAACGCAGAAAGGGCAAGCCGCTCAAGTGGCCACCGCCATGCAGGAAATGTCCGCCACCGTGCAGGAGGTTTCCGACAACTCCAACCGCGCGGCTGACGCTTCCCGCCAGGCCGCCGAGACCGCCCGCGAAGGCGGAACCGTGGTCGAGCAGTCTCTGGCCAAAATGCGCGCCATCGCCGAAAGCGTCAGTGCCACCGCCCGGAAGCTCGAAGATCTGGGCAAGAGCTCCGATCAGATCGGCCGCATCATCGGAGTCATTGACGACATCGCCGACCAGACCAATCTCCTCGCGCTCAATGCCGCCATTGAAGCCGCCCGCGCCGGCGAGCAAGGCCGCGGCTTTGCCGTGGTGGCCGACGAAGTGCGCAAGCTCGCCGAACGCACCACCTCCGCCACCAAAGAAGTGGCGCAAATGGTGCAAAGCATCCAGGAAGAAACCAAAACTGCGGTGGGAGCCATGCATGAAGGGACAAGGCAGGTCGAGGAGGGAGTGAAGACTACCGCCCAGGCGGGAGCTTCCCTGAAACAGATCATCCACATGTCAGAGCAGGTCGGCGAGATGATCACGCACATCGCCACTGCGGCCACCGAGCAGGCATCGGCCACCGAGCAGGTCAATCAGAATGTGGAACAGATCAATCGTCTGGTGAGCGAATCGGCCCTCGGAGCTCAGCAATCGGCCAAGGCTTGCCAGGATCTTTCCGGACTGGCGCTCGATCTTCAGAAAATGGTTGGCAGCTTTCAGCTGGAAGCCGCGTCCGACGCCCAGGCTGCGTCCCACGCGCGTACCAGGGCTTCGTCTGAGGAATCATCGACGAGGGCCTTCGCCGCCGGAGCATGAACATGAACGCGAACGCCAACCCGATTCCCGCCCAGAACCCCGCCGCCGTCCATCGGCAGCCAGGCCAGGAATTGCAGCTCGTGAGCTTTCACGTCGGCGGGGAAGAGTTCGGTCTCGACATACTGCGGGTTCAGGAGATCATCCGACTGCAGCCGCTGACCCGCGTCCCGAATTCGCCGGAATTCGTCGAAGGCGTGATGAATCTGCGAGGCAAAATCATCCCGGTGGTGGCCCTGCGCCGCCGCTTCGGTCTTGAATCTTTGCCCCCTGACAAACAGACGCGCATTGTGGTGGTCGAAACCAAGGGTTCGATTCTCGGCTTCATCGTCGACGCAGTGTCCGAGGTGTTGCGCATTCCCGCGGAGACGCTCGAACCTCCACCGCGCCTGGGCAAAGTAGACCGCGAATACGTCTCGGCCGTCGGCAAGCTGCAAGGACGGCTTCTGATTCTTCTCGATGTGGACCGCCTGATGAACGACGCGGAACCGCTGCCGAATCCGGCCGCGGCGGACGCGTGAATAGCGGAGCAGGACCGTGAACGATGAGCTTTCACAAGACCGCGCGTTGATCCGGGATTTCCTGGTGGAGTCGGAAGAGCTCCTGCAGCATATGGACCAGGATATGGTGGCGCTGGAGTCCGCCCCCAGCGACACCGAACTGCTGAACCGCATCTTCCGCGCCCTGCACACGATCAAGGGCACCTCGGGGTTCCTGGGCTTCGATCCCATGGTCCGCCTGAGCCACGCCGCCGAGGATCTGTTGTCCGCGTTATGCCGTGGCGATCTGCAGCTCGATCGGCGCGCCATGGACTCGCTGCTGGCCGCCCGCGATCAGCTGGGGGCGATGTTACAGGACATTCGTGGTGGCGGGCTCCAAACCTATTCGCTGGAAGCTCTGCTGGCCGAACTGCACGATGCTCAAAGACCCCGGACCGTTCCGCCGCTTGGGCAGATGCTGGTGCAGCAGAAAGTGATCAGCGCCAATGCCCTCGGGGAATTGCTGGCCGAGCAGGCCGCGTCCCCTACCCCGCGCAAGCTGGGAGAGTTGATCGTCGAGAAAGGACTGAGCACCCCCTCCGAAATCGGACAGGCGTTGGCCCAGCAAAAAAAGCTGCTGGAAACTCCGCCTTCTTCAACCATGCGCGTCGATGCCCGCAAGCTCGACGAGCTGGTAAACCTCATCGGCGAACTGGTGCTTGAGCGGAACCGGCTGGTGCAGCTGAGCCGCGACTGCTCTGCCGCCAAAGTCTCGCCGGCGGATCTCGACGCGTCTCTGGGGCAATCGACCGCCCGCCTCAGCTTCATCACCGAGGAGCTTCAGAGCGCCGGCCTGAAAACCCGTATGGTACCCATCGAAACCGTCTTCCGCCGCTTTCCCCGCCTGGTTCGCGACGTCGCCCGGACGCTGCAGAAAGAAGTTCAGCTCATCCTACGCGGGGAAGACACCGAACTGGACAAGACCATGGTCGAGCTGATTGGCGATCCGCTTGTCCACCTGGTGCGGAACGCGCTCGATCATGGCATCGAGTCTCCCGCGCTGCGCCAGCAATCCGGCAAGCCGCCGCAGGGAACGATTCGTCTCGAAGCTCGTCAGGAGGGGGATCAGATTGTGATCAGCATTGCCGATGACGGGGCCGGCATTGATATCAAGGCGGTCGGCCGCAAGGCGCTGGAAAAACGCCTCGTTACGGCGGAGCGGCTGCGCGCACTTCAGCCGCGTGAGATTCTCGACTTCATCTTCTTGCCCGGTTTCAGTACTGCCGAGAAAGCGACCGATCTCTCTGGCCGCGGGGTTGGGATGGACGTTGTCCGCTCCAATCTGAACAAGCTCAATGGTTCGGTCGATCTCGACACGCGTCCCGGTCACGGAACCACGTTCCTGCTGCGTCTGCCCCTCACTCTCGCCATTCTTCCCGTGCTGTTGGTTCGGGTGGGGGAGGAAATCTATGCCCTACCGCTGCACTCTGTGGCCGAGACCGCGCAGGTCGACCCGCGGCATGTGCATTCTCTTGAGGGCCGCGAAGTTCTTTGCCTGCGGGACGAAACGCTGTCCCTGATCCGTCTGAGCCGGCTGTTTGACCGTACGCCTCAGCCCTTATCCCCGACGCCTCCCGAAGTCCATGGCACGGCCCAGGCGCGGAAGGTGGTGATTCTCGCAGTCGGCGAAAAGCGAATCGCCCTGCTCGTCGATCATCTGCTTGGCCAGGAATCGACCGTAGTGAAGCCTCTGGGAGATTCTTTGCATCGTTGCTCCGGCTTGGCCGGAGCCACCATCAGCGGAGATGGCCGCGTGCGCCTGGTGCTTGACCCACCAGGATTGCTCGCCGCGTCTCAGTTTGCATCGTCCTTGTATCGAAAGGCTACTGCATGACCAGCGCGCCTAGTCTGTCTCCAACTCCACACGCCGTCGATGGACCGCCGGATCCGGAACTGATCCGCATTCGCGATCTCATCTATCAGGTCGCCGGCATCTTTCATCCCGATAACAAGCTGCGCCTGCTGCTCGATCGCTGCGGAAGGCGCATGAAGGAGTTGAAGGTCCAGACTCTGCACGAGTACCTCGACTGCCTCACGATCCGGCCGATTCGACAGACCGAACTGGTCGCACTGCTCAACGAAATTACGATCGGCGAAACCTGCTTCTTCCGCAATCAGCCGCAGCTCGATGCCTTGCGGCAAATTGTGGTCCCGAAGATTATCGAGGCCAAGGCGAAGCTTCCACTTCGGCGTCTCCGCATCTGGAGCGCGGGCTGTTCCACCGGAGAAGAGCCTTACACGCTCAGCATGTTGCTGCGAGAAGAATCCTCTGGGCGCCTGAAAGACTGGACCGTTGAGATCCAGGCTACCGATCTCAATGAGCGATCGCTGGCCCATGCCAAGAACGCGGTCTACGGCAGCTACAGCACTCGCAACTTGTCGGCCTATTACCGACAGAAATACTTTGTTCCGGTTGGCGACCACTTGCAGGTCCAGCCCGCGATACGCTCCGACATCGGCTTCAGCCGCCTGAATCTTTCCGACGACGCCCGCATGACATTCATGAAAGGGCTCGATGTCATCTTCTGCTGCAACGTCCTGATTTACTTCGACCTGACCTCGAAGCGGCGTGTCATCCAGCACTTCTACAACAACCTCTTGCCCCATGGATACCTTTTCCTGGGCCACTCCGAATCGCTCTACGGAGTGACGAATGATTTCAGCCTGGTCCATCTGCCGGGAGCAACGGCATACATCAAAGCCGACCGGGGAGCGGGAAAGTAGGAATACATGAATACTGCGACGAGCAAAGCCACTTTGCTGCAACGGCTCGAAGGATTACGCCAGATTCCAACCATCCCTGCCGTTCTGGCTCCCTTGCTGCGCTATCTGCAACAGCCCATGGAGCAGCTCGACGTCCAGAAAGTGACGGACATGATCGCGCAAGACAAGTCCCTGGCGGCGCAATGCCTGCAGATGGCGAACAGCCCGCTGTTTGGCCGCTGGCAGAAGATCGATTCGGTGCGGGGTGCGGTAGTCGGCCTCGGCTTTCAGAGGGTCAGTGACATTGCCATGTCTTGCGGCGTTTTGAATATGATGCCTCGCGACGGTCATATCGATCCGGTCGCCTTCTGGGAACACTCTCTCGGTTGCGCCCTGGTGTGCCGCCACTTCGCCCGCAAGATTTCTTATCCCGACCCCAGCAAAGCCTACCTGGCGGGCCTGCTGCACGACATCGGCATCATCGTCAACCTCTGGGTCCTTCCCAAGGAGTTCATGAGCGCGTTCGAACTGGCCCGCACCGAGGGAGCTCCGCTTCATGAAGCCGAACAATCGGTTCTGGGTTTCACCCACTGCGACAGCGGCCATCTGCTCGCCGAACGCTGGGAACTGTCTCCGGACCTCATCGAGGTTGTATCTCTCCACCACGCGCCGGAACAGGCCCGCGATCACGCGGCTCTGGTCTCTCTGGTTGATATCAGCGATCTGCTCTGCCGCATGAGCGGCCTCAATCACGGCTATATCGAGAAGCGCGAAGTGAACGTGTTCAAGCAGAACAGCTTCGCCGTGCTGGCGGCACAGTTCCAGCAACTGAAGGATTTTGACTGGGCACGCTTGACCTTCGAACTGGATTCCTACATGGACGAGGTTCATTCGCTTGTCCACGCCATCTACCGGACATGAGTCGAGACCGCCCTTCGCCACTGCCGGTGCGCGTTCTTGTCGTCGACGACAGTGCTTTCATGCGGACAGCGCTGTCGCGCATGATCGCTTCCGATCCCGGCCTCGAGGTTGTGGGCACCGCCGCTAGCGGTTCGGAAGCTCTCGACAAGGTCGGCTCACTCAATCCCGACGTGGTCACTCTCGACGTCGAGATGCCGGGCATGGACGGATTGGCGGCGCTTCGCCGCATCATGTCACGGTTCCCGCGTCCGGTTATCATGGTGAGCTCCTCCACGGAACGAGGCGCGGAAACGACCTTCCAGGCGCTCAGTGCCGGCGCTTTCGACTACGTTCCCAAACATCTATCCTCCACCCTCGACATTCTCCATATCCGAGACGATCTTCTGGCCAAAGTCCGGGCGGCGGCTCAAACCCGGCACCCGCATCCCGCGCCGAAACTTCACGCTGGGGGCACCATGATTGACGGGGCCCCATCCTCCGCAAAATCTCCTCTGATCGTTGCCCTTGGAACCTCGACCGGCGGGCCCAGAGCCTTGCAGGAGATCTTGCCGCTCTTTCCCGCCGATCTTCCCGTTCCCATCCTGATCGTGCAGCATATGCCCCGCGGGTTCACCGGACCCTTCGCACAACGCCTGAATTCCTTGTGTGCGATCACCGTGCGCGAAGCCTCTGATCATGAACCGATTGAGCCAGGGACCGCCTACATCGCTCCCGCCGGCAAGCACATGACCGTCAGCCTTCGCTCCGAGGCTCAGGCGACCATTTCACTCGATGACGGCGCGGAGGATAGTCTGCACGTCCCTTCGGTCGACACTATGATGAAGTCCGTTGCCCGCGCGTTCGGGAATCTCGCCATCGGCATTATTCTTACCGGGATGGGATCCGATGGCGCGGAAGGGATGACCGCTATCTATCGCGAGGGCGGCCTCACCATCGGCCAGGAGGAGACCGACTGTGCGGTCTACGGAATGCCCCGCGCCTGCGCCGAACTCGGTATTCTGACTCGTGTGGTTCCGCTCTTGCAGATACCCACCCACGTTCTACAGGCCACGCAGTACCGCAAGCATGCCTGATTCACTCTCGCCCGCTCGCTCTAGACTCGCTCTGCCCAGCGCCTCGTCAATCTTGCGCAATAGCCCTTCGGACGAGAACGGCTTTGCCAGCCACTTTCCGCTTTCCCGTGAGCCCATGCGCTCGGCGTAGCCGCTGATCAGCAGAACCTTAGGCCGTTCGCTGCCCCCGGTCAGCCTCGACGCCAGGGAATACCCGTTCTCTCCGGGCAGAACAATATCGGTGAGCAGAAGGTCGATTCGGCCACGGCACGCTCGGAACAAGCTCAACGCCTCTTTCGCGTCTCGCGCGGCCAATACCCGGTAGCCGCTGGCGCGCAGCACTTCCTGCGCTACTTCTCGCACGAAAGTCTCATCTTCGACCAGGAGTATCGTTTTTCCACATTTCTCAGCCTCGCCGCTTCCACACCAGCATTGCGTCGCCGAGATTTCTCGTACCGTATTTCCTGCATTCATATGCGTCTTTCTAGCATGCGGTTTGCCACGGTGGTGCCGCCTTCCTCGCCGTGCTGCCTTTTGAAATCACGACACTTATGCTGCCGCGAACAGCTTGGCGGCGAAGGGTGAGGTCGTTTTCGGGAATCCTGCTGGCACTCACAGCCCATTTTCGGAAAATCAGGCGACGCACTCACTCCCGGTGAGGTCCTTACTTCTTCGGGCTCGTCAAGATTGTCTCGTAGGGATCGAGCACGATCTTCCGCGTTCCCGCGGGCGCAACAATCCGGAATGAGGATTCTTCCCCATCCGCAAATACCCTTCCCAGCAGTTCCAGCCGCTTGCCGGCGAGAACCGCGTAGACGGGCACCGATGTCACCAGGTCCGAAGGCGCATCTTTTTGGACGATCGTTCCACTGACTAAGGATCGCGCGCCCTTGGCCGCGAATTTCACTGACGTCAGCTCCAGCGTTGGCAGAGACGTGCCGTTGATCCAGCCATCCAGGAACCAGTCGAGAGACTCTTTGCCTTCATAGCGCAGCGACAGCGGAAGATCGTGGGCAAATGCATCCAGCAACTCCTGAGTACTGATGGACTTGCCTTGATATTCCTCCCGGACTCTTCGCAACACGCGCACAAAAGGCTCGTCTGCGCCGTCCGGTGCATCGCCCTTGCTCTCCGCGTCGTCGAGCATCGTTCGCAGCATATGAAACAGCCACGTGGACCTGCCATAGGTGATCGCTTCGTACCCTTCAGGAAACCGGGAAGAGAGCAGGCGATAGCCGAGGGTCACTGGCCCCGCGTCCTTGGGCGCCATCCCGTCTTTGTTCTGTCGGAGCAAGTCGTCGCGATACCTCTCCATGATCCGCCGGAAACCCTCCGGATTCTTCTGCTGAAGCATCATGAGCGCACAATAGTTCGCCAGTCCTTCCGACAGCCATTGATCGCGGTAACTCTGCCAGACGACGAGATCTCCCCACCACTGGTGAGCCGTCTCGTGCGCTGGAATGGTGTGCTGCAGAAGCATCTGTTCCGGCGAGATGTGTAGTTCCTGGCGGTCCTGGTCATTCAGGAATGCGTAAGACGACAGAAACACGAGTCCGGGCCAGCCCTGGCTGTCGCGTCCCGGCATTTGCGTCAGGGCTAGTTGGCCGTATGGATACGGCCCAAATCGCTGGGCATAAAACTCGATGGCCTGGGCCGCCGATTGTCCGACAGATTCTTCGTTTTGGGTGGGTGAAGGGCGAGAGGGCACGATCACGCGCGGCGGTTGCTGCAAGGGTTTCCCGGGCGGAACGATTTCGATCGCGTGAATTGGTGGAGTGGGGAAATCCCGTTCGACCGCAGCCGTGGCGAAGGTTTCGACCGTCACATTGCCCGCCTGGGTCCTGGCCAACTTGTACTTGCCCAAATTGAAGCCGGCAACCGGCATTGGACGCTCCGAGACCCAATGGGACGTCTCCAACCCCTTCTCTTTCGCCTCCGCATCGGGAGTGGAAGAAACCTGTTTTCCTGTGGCCACCAGCGTCCAGCCGGGCGGATAGCTGAATTGCAGGTCGAAGTTCGCCATAATCAGCCCGCGATTCGGATACCAGGTGCCGCGCTCACCGACGTAAAGCAAGCCGCTTCCCGCCGCCGCCAGCACGTCTCCCTCATACTTGAAGCCGAGATCGAACTTCTGCCCGGCCTCTGCCGGATCCGGCAGAATCACCGCCAGAAAATCATTGCCTTTGCGCGCGAGTTGCGTCCCTTCCACCGAAGGATTGTGAATGAACTCCACCGCTTCCCCGTCAAGCTTCACGCTTTCCACTTCAAGGAATCGTGACAGCTCGAACAGGATCATTCGTGGTCCACCCCGCCTGATCTCGACTTGTAGCTGCGCCTGCGCGTGAATCAGCTTTGGAGGTTCGACCTCAGTAGTGATGGTGTAGCGGTGAATGTCCAGCCAGTCTTCCGGCGCAGGAACGGCCTTGTGTGGCGTTTCTTCAGCGCCGCGGTGCGGTCGCTCGGCCGCAGCCGGCGAGAATGATGTCCAGACATCGTAATAGGTCTCTCCGTCCTCGCCGGTCTTGGTCTGTCCTGCCTGCACCTGTTCGGTCGATAGAGAATCGTAGTAAACGTCGAAGACTCCGTGAATCACTCCCTGCAACCTGGCGTGCAGAAAATGATCGTTCGCAGGGATGCCCGCAGAAGCTGTCTTCCCTCTTGCCGGCAGCAACCGGCTGAAGCTCATGAGCAACCGCATGGCGTCGAGTTCGGCGAGATTTTGTGCGGTCGCTCCCCAGTGATCGACGAATGCTTGCCCATTCTCGCTTTCGCGCAGATCGGGGCGGAGCTGTCCCGCGGCGTTGTCATTGAAGCGAAAGTACGCGGTTTCGAAGTGTTCTTCGAGAATCGCCATGCCCGTGAACAGGCTCATCGAACGGCGCTCCACGTCATTCGGAGGCGTCAGAAGCACTTCGCCGTAGCCTTCGAAGAAAGCGCCCGTAATCCGGCCCTCAACATCTTGAGTAAAGGCAATAGTGCCGTCTTCCAGGCTGATGTGGACCGAAGACCGATCCAGCGATGCGCCTCTCACCTGATATACCCGCTGCGGATCGAGTCCCACCTGACCCAGTCGGAGGTACATTGCTTCCGCCAGCTTGGCAGAAGCGGATTGAGCTTGTGCGAACGCGGTGGTCAGAAGGATCGCAAGCGCAGCCAGATGCCCGAGCCGCAGACCCCGCACCTTAGGTAGTACCTTCGTCACGTGGTACGATTGTCCCCTGTTGCTAGAATGCGCCTGAATGCGGCTTCGTGTCACCCTCATCTCTTTTGTGCTGCTGGGGCTGGCTCTTCCGGGGCTACGCGCCGACACGATTCATCTGAAAAATGGCCGCACCATCGTCGCCGATCACGTCCGCGAAAACGGCGCTCACTACGAATACGACATTGGCGACGATTCCTACGCCATCCCCAAGTCGATGGTGGACCACGTGGAAGCCGGCGGCGTGCCCGCCCACTCCACCACGGGCACTGCCAAGGTTGCCGATCTGCCGACGTTTGCTCCGGCCGACACTCTGGCCAACGAGACCTCCGTCTTTTCCCAGATCGTGAAGGAAGGCAGAGTCGACCCGGACGTTCTCTCCTCTCTCGAGTCCAAAGGCGATGCCGAGTTGAGCGCGACCGCCAACTTCATCGCCGGCAAATTCGAGTTTGAGCACGGCAATATCCATCAATCCCGCCAGTATTTTGAAAACGCTCTCCGCTTCCAGCCCGACAATTCCACGATCCTCGTCTACTACGCTGCGCTCCTGGTCCGCACCGGAAGCGCAAGTGCGGCACTGCCCTACGCGCAACGGGCGGTCAATGCGTCGCCGGAGTCGCCCGACGCCTACACCATGCTGGGATACGCCCAATTCGCTTCCGACCACACCAAGGAAGCAATCGCCTCCTGGAAGCGCTCGCTCGAGCTGCGGCCTGATTCAACTGTCCAGCAGTTGTTGGCGAAGGCGCAGCGCGAAAACAACGTGGAATCGGATTTCTCCCAAGGTGAAAGCAGCCATTTTGTCTTGCACTATGAGGGCCACCAGACATCAGACGCATTCCGCTCCGAGATTCTCGCCGCCCTCGAATCGGACTATGACGACCTGGCCCGCGATCTCGGCACTCCGCCGCATGACGACATTCTGGTCACCCTTTACACCGAGCAGGCCTTCTTCGATGTGACCCAGGCTCCCTCGTGGTCAGGGGCGATGAATGACGGCAAACTCCGCATTCCGGTTAGCGGCCTTAATTCCGTCACTCTGGAACTGGCGCGCGTGTTGAAGCACGAACTCGCCCATTCCTTCATTACCCAGCTCTCCGGCGGCCGCTGCCCGCCCTGGCTGCACGAGGGCATCGCACAACTGCTGGAGCCGAAGAGCCTGGGCAGCGACGGCCGCCAGCTTGCCATTCTGTTCAAGCAGCAGCAGAACATCCCGCTCAATGCTCTGGAGGGAAGTTTCCTGAATTTTTCCGGTCCGCAGGCTTATCTGGCATACGCGGAATCGCTCGCCGCGGTTTCTTACATCAATGATTCATATGGGATGGGCGATATTCAGCGCATCCTGCAGCGCCTCAGCCAGGGCAGTTCCACCGAGGCGGCGCTCCGCGCCACTATTCACTCCGACTATGGCCAGCTCGAATCCGATCTGACCCGCTATCTCTCCGACAGATACGGCAACTGAGAGCGCTCGTCGCTATGTGCTTTGCTGACTGCCGCTTCCTGTGCTAAGTTGCGCGTTGAGCCCGCCTCGTATGCACTTCCTCTTTCGTTCGCACGAGTCCGACCCGCCGCCCGTAGCCGAGCCCGTTCCTACCGTCTTTCCCAAGATTCAGGGGGCCGATGTCGGGGCCGTCTTCGTCGGCAAGCGCGTTGCGGGGGACTTCTACGACTCCCTCCGCGTCAGCCCCGAGCGAGTTTTATTCGGGCTCCTCGACGTTGCCGGCCGCCGCGAGGATACGCGCGGCATCCTGATCGCGGCGCAGCAGCTCTTTCGCAACCTCGGCGCCGACCTTTTCTCAAAATCGGACATCAATGAATCCGACGCGATGACCGAGCTGTGCCTCCGCCTCAACCACGAAGTGATTCAGGTCTCGAGCGGAGTGCACTCCTGCCCGGCGTTCATCGCCTGCTATCACGAGCGTTTCGGCACACTTTGCTATACCAACGCCGGACACACGCCAGGCTTGTTGCGCGACGGCCAGGGAATCACAGAGCTGACTTCGACCGGATTGCCGCTCGGGCTTTTCTCCCACGCCACATGCGATTCCCCGACCATCGGCTTGGAAAAGGGTTCCGTTCTTTTGCTCGTTTCGCGCGGTGTCGCGGCCTGTGGCAGCGACGGCAACGAGGCAGCGGATGCGTTCGGCCTGGAACGGGTTAAGCAGCTCCTTCATGACTCCACCGCCACGGGTGCGCAGACTCTGTGCACATCCATTCTTGACGCCGTCGATCATTTCGGCGGCAAGAGCCCTCTGTGCGATGACCGCACCGCCCTGGCTTTCCTTCGCACTACCTGAGACCTTGGTCCTCTCCGCGCAGCGGGGGATCTAGGCTCCATCGCCCCCAGGCCCAGCCTGCTCATCTCCGGCGTGCTCCAACTACCCGGGAGACCGGTTCGCGCGAGAAAGAGTAAAATACTGGTCGATACGGGCATTTGCCCGGCGATCCCTGAGGAGTGCGACGGTTCTGTGATTTCCATGAAGAGACTGTTGGTGGTTCTTACTGTTCTTGTCTGTCTACCGGTCCTTGCCGGCGCGCAGGTCGTCGAAGAGATTATTGCGCGTATCAACAACCAGATCATCACCCGCTCGGAATACGACCGCAGCAAGGACCAGCTTCGCGACGAAGTCAAACAGCAAGATCCGGGTAACGCCGACCAGGTGTACGCCGAGCGCGAAAAGGATGTTCTGCGCGACCTGATCGATCAGCAGCTCCTGCTCGAGAAAGGCAAGGACCTGGGAATCACCGGCGATACCGAGCTGATCAAGAGCCTCGACGAGTTGCGCAAAGAGATGAAACTGGATTCGCTCGAGGACCTTGAGAAGGAGGCCACCAAGCAGGGCGTCTCCTGGGAAGACTTCAAACAAGCCCGGCGGAATCAGATCATCACTCAAAGAGTGATTGCCGACGAGGTCGGCAGCCATCTCAGCGTCACCAAAGAAGAGGAGCAGCAGTTTTACGACCAGCACAAAGCCGAACTGGAGCAGCCCGAATCGATTCGCCTGAGCGAGATTCTGATCGCTCCCAAACCGGTGAACAGCGCCGCTCCTGCGGCCAACGCCAACTCCCCAGCCACGCCGAACGCCCAGGCGCCTGCCGACCCAGGCGCGGAAGCAACCGCTCTCAGCGCAGCCGAAGCCAATGCCAACGATCTGCTCAAGCAAATCCGCGCTGGTGCATCCTTCGAAGATATCGCTAAGAAATACTCCGAGGGTCCCTCAGCCGCCGATGGCGGCGCTCTCGGTGTCTTCAAACGTGGACAACTGGCGAAAACCCTGGAAGACACGACCTTCGCCATGAAGACTGGCGATATCACGAACGTCATTCAGACCAAGCAGGGCTATGTCATTCTGAAAGTGGATGATCACGAGATGGCCGGCATCCCTCCGCTGAAGGATGTGTTGCCGCGCATTCAGGATGCCATCTACTACCAGAAGCTGCAGCCTGCGCTGCGCGCTTATCTGACCAAGCTGCGCGAAGACGCTTATGTCGACGTCAAGACGGGATACGTCGATACCGGCGCCAGTCCCAACGAGACGAAACCGATTGAAACGGCGTCAGCGAAAGAGGCCGATGCCAAAAAGCTCAAGAAGAAGCATAAGAAGTTCGGCGTGCTCTGAGTCGTCACAGCTGTACAGTCTGCGTCGCGCTTAGATTCGAATCGCACAACTCATGAAGGATTTCTACATCGGCGATTGCGCTCGCCACGAAAACAAGATCGTCACCTCCTCTTTTGTCGTCGTCGCCAAGCAGATCAAACCCAAAAAGACCGGGGAGCCGTATCTCGCTCTGACTCTCGGCGACCGGAGCGGTCAGATCGAAGCCAAGATGTGGGATAACGTGGAAGAAGTCCTTGAGGCCTTCGAGCAGGAGGACTTTCTCAAAGTCAAAGGTCTGATCAACAAGTACAAGCAGCGTTTTCAGCTCACCATCCACAAGCTGCGCAAGCTGAGCGAGTCCGAAATTGATTTTGCCGACTATCTTCCGAAAACCACCAAAGATATCGATCAGCTCTGGCAGACGCTGACAGACTATGTCGCCATGTTTCAGAATCCGCACCTGAAGTCGCTGGTGCAGGCTTTCATGGCTGACCCTGAGATCGCCGCCGCCTACCGCAACGCACCCGCGGCCAAGACCCTGCACCATGCCTACATCGGAGGCCTTCTCGACCACGTGGTCTCCCTGTTCCGGTCCTGCGATCTGATCTCTCAGAACTATCCTCGCATCAACCGCGATCTGCTGCTGACCGGCGCCTTCCTGCACGACATCGGCAAGATTCACGAGCTTACCTACAATCGCTCGTTTTCCTACACCACCAGCGGACAGCTGCTCGGTCACATGATCATTGAACTGGAAATGCTCCAGGCCAAACTTGCCGGCTTGCCGGGCTTTCCCCAGGAACTCAAAATGATGATCGAACACATGATCATCAGCCATCACGGCGAGTACGAGTTCGGATCGCCCAAGCTGCCGATGTTTCCCGAAGCCCTGATGCTGCACTATCTCGACGACCTGGACTCGAAGATGGAGGCGATGCGCGCCCAGTTCGAGCGCGAATATTCTTTAGACAACCCCTGGACCAGTTACAACGCTTCTCTTGGCCGCCCGCTGCTGAACACTGAAAAATTTCTTGCTCCGAAAAAGGCCTCTGCCGATTCTCCGGCCCCCACCCCTGATACTGCCCAGGCAGACGAAACGGTTGAGCCATCTCCCGCTTTGCCCTTCGCCGAGCCCCGGCGCTGAGCGAGCCTCTTCCTACGCCGCGAAGCCTCCGGGCGGCCGCGCGAAACAGTGCGGGTTTCCCCAAAAACAACGCGTTCGCAAACCGCACCCAAAGCGTAAAGTCACAGTCGTTGCTCCCCGCGGTCAACTTCCATTACATTGGCAGCAACCAGATTTCTCGCATTCAGATGGAGGTTTCTATGCGTTCACGTTTGTGCGCACTCACCCTGAGTTTGTACGTTGCGTTCGTCGTTCTCGGATGCACCAGCAAGCCATCTTCTAACTCAACGACTCCTGACAACTCGAGCGGAGCGGCCACGCAAGCCACCGGCAATGGCGGTGGCGCAACCGAGAAGGGCAAAGAGACGGCCCAGGCTCCGAAGAAGGAGCCTATCGTTGTTCCAGCAGGAACATCGGTGACAGTTCGCCTGGACGCTGCCCTCGGCTCCAAGCTCAGTCAGGCCGGCCAGACCTTCAGCGGTTCCATTGCGAAAGACGTCATGATCGGCGCCGCCGTGGCCATCCCCAAGGGATCGACCGTCTCTGGAACCGTGACCGATGCCAAGCCCCTGGGAAAGTTTGCCGGCGGCGCGGTCCTTACCGTGCGTCTCGACTCGATCAATCTGAATGGCGCGGACACGCCGGTACAGACTGCCGTTCGTAGCTTCACCGCGAAGGGGAAAGGAAAGCGCACGGCCGTGATGGCCGGCGGCGGGGCTGCTCTTGGTGGAATTATCGGTGGGCTCGCCGGTGGCGGAAAAGGCGCAGCCATCGGCATGCTGGCTGGCGGCGGCGCCGGCGGCGGAGGTGCCGCGTTGACTGGGAATAAGGACATTGTGCTCCCGGCCGAATCGGCCCTCAGCTTCGAACTCACGCAGCCGCTGCAAATCAGCCAGTAGCTCGCATCACCGTCGCTCCTTCGCTCTTGTCGCAGAGGGTCGCTCTTGGCGCGACCCCTGTGCGCGGGCGGTTTCAGAATCCATACCCACGGTCCGCATGCTCGATTTCAGCCGCTTTGAAGTCCTGACTTTCGACTGTTACGGCACTCTCGTCGACTGGGAAACCGGCATTCTCGCCGCATTGCATCGCGTCCTTGCGGCGCACGCGAAGAAAACCGACGATGCTGCTCTGCTCAAGCTCTACGGCGATTTTGAACAGCTCTCCGAAGCCGGGTCGTTTCGCCCGTATCGCCAAGTTCTCGAGTCTGTCGTCCGTCGCTTTGGCGATGAACTCGGATTCACTCCCTCGAACGACGAAGCGCGCTCTCTCCCCGACTCTCTTGCCGCTTGGAAGCCGTGGCCCGACACGGTCGCTGCGCTTCGCCGGCTCAAACAGCGGTTTCGCCTGGTGATTGTGTCGAATGTCGACGACGATCTCTTTGCCTTCACTCGACCTCAACTGGGCGTCGAGTTCGACGACGTGATCACGGCGCAGCAGGCCGGGGCTTACAAGCCATCGCTGAAAATGTTTGAGCTTGCGCTGAGCCGGATCCAGACGCCGGCACACCGCATCTTGCACGTGGCGCAAAGCGTTTATCACGATGTCGTTCCGGCACAAGCCCTCGGCCTCGCCACGGTCTGGGTAAACCGTCCCTCAGCTCGCCCCGGCGTCGGAGCGGTCAAGGCGGCAGAAGCCCGGGCCGACTGGATTGTCACCAGCCTGGGCGAATTGGCTGCGATGGCCGTCGATCAATAGAAAGATTCGCGTGGAAGAAAATCGGGTAACGGAAACGCTGGACTCGAACTCCGGCGACTCTAGAAATTTGCCGGCAACTTGACCACCTTCTTCTGGATGGCCCACAGAAGCAGTTCCGTCTTGTTGTGCAGTCCCAGCTTGCGCATCAGGTTGAACTTGTGCGCATCCACGGTCTTGACGCTCAGCCCCAGAACCTTTGCCGCCGAACGCACGGTGCGTCCTTCGGCCAGCAGCTTCAGCACTTCATTCTCTCGCGCCGTAAGGGCCCGTTTCCGGGGCAGAACTTCCTCACTCGGCCATCCTGGGGCAGTACCGCGCCGCGGCATTTCCTCGACCGGGGCCATTTCCGCCGTGTGAGTCTTTCGAACCATCTCCAGCAGCTCCTCCGCCGAGGTCTTGTGCGTTGCTTGGTGGGATTGCCCAGAATGCGGCTCGTGGTGTGCTCCTTTGTCGGCATGGTTTGCCAGTAGAAGAACCCGGCTGCGCGGAGATTCCCGCAGGATCACGGTCTCCAGTTGATCGCCGGAAAGTCCGAACAAACCCGTGTCTGCGATAACTACATCGGGGCGATGCTCAAGGATCATCGCCGCCGCCTCCAGTGCACTTCCTGCCTCTGCCACGATATCGAGATCGGGTGCATCTTCCAGCAACCGGCGAACTCCCTGCCGCAGCAAGACATGCTCGTGCGCCAGAAGGCAGCGGATCTTCGTCTCGCTCTGCGCCCTCCCACGCTCGGCTGCGGCATGCACTCGCACGGTTCCTCTCCAATAACTCGAGAATCCCGCGGGATTCCCGCATCGATAGTTACTGTGCTCACGACGAGCACGTGCCATGCGGAACAATCATCCGGGGGACACGTCATTGTACTCTCCGCTCTTCTTCTGACGCCACGCCGGTCCGCCGGGTTCGAGCGTCACCCATCCCGATGCCCCACTCGCCATCAGGTACAATCTTGGGTTTATGCTGCGTTACTTCACCGCCGGTGAATCGCATGGTGAGGCTCTGGTCGCTTTTCTGTCCGGTGTGCCAGCCGGATTGAAAATCGATCAGTCATTCCTCGACCGCGAACTGTGGCGGCGTCAGCAGGGCTACGGCCGTGGTGGCCGTATGAAAATCGAGCGCGACACCGCACACATTCTTTCGGGTGTGCGGCATGGCATGACCATCGGGTCGCCGATCTCCGTGCTGATTGAGAATCGGGACTGGAAGAACTGGCAGGAATCCTTGCCCGTCGGTGATGGCGACCCGGCCAAGCACAAGCGTGTGGCCTCTCCCCGTCCCGGACACGCCGACCTCGCCGGCGCCCTCAAGTACAACTTTCCCGACGCTCGGTACGTCCTCGAGCGGGCATCGGCTCGCGAATCTGCTGCCCGCGTCGCTATCGGGGCCATCGCTAAGCTCCTCCTTCGCGAACTCGGCATCGAGGTCCTCAGTCACGTCGTTACCACGGGCGGTGTCACGGTTCACGAGTCGATTGCCTGGGAAAATGTTCGCGAGCTCTACGGCCGGGAACAGGTTCTCTTGAACTGTGCTGACCCCGACGCTGAACAGCGGATGAAGGAGGAGGTTGATAAAGTCCTCCGCACCGGCGATTCGCTCGGTGGCGTCTTCGAAGTCATCGCGCACCAGGTTCCACCCGGCCTCGGCACGCACATTCAGTGGGATGAGCGTCTCGATGCGCTACTGGCCGCCGCCGTCATGTCGCTGCAGGCCGTCAAGGCGGTTGAAATCGGCGCCGGAGTCGCCGCTGCTTTTGCTCCGGGCTCAACTGTCCATGACGAAATCGGCTACGCGGCCAAGTCTGCCTTTACTGCCTTCTCCCGGACTCACAACAACGCCGGCGGCATCGAGGGCGGCATCTCGAATGGCGAGGAGATTCGTGTCCGCGGTTACTTGAAGCCGATTTCGACACTGCGTCGTCCCCTGCAATCCGTTGACTTCTCTACGCGCGAGCCGGTGAAGGCGGCTTACGAGCGCTCCGATGTTTGTGTCGTTCCCGCCGCCGGAGTCGCCGCCGAAGCCATGGTCGCTCTGACTCTCGCCCGTTGCGCGCTCGAGAAATTTGGCGGCGATTCCTTGGCCGAAACTCTCAGAAATTTCCACGGCTACTGCCAGCAATTGAAAAACTACTGATGATCTACCCCATCGTAAAGTTTGGTGATCCTGTTCTCGAGAAGCCTGCCGAGACCGTCACCGTTTTCGACGACGAACTGAAGAAGCTGATCGACGACATGTTCGAGTCGATGTATGCGGCTCACGGCGTTGGCCTCGCCGCTCCTCAGATCGGCATCGGACGCCGCATCGCCGTGATCGACGTGACCTTCAAGGAAGACCCTAAGGCCAAACTCGTGCTGATCAACCCGGAAATCATCCATACGGAAGGGAAGCAGACGCAGAGCGAAGGATGCCTCAGTATTCCCGATTTCCGCGAGAACGTCACGCGCCCGAACAAGGTCACCGTCCGCGCGCAAGACCTCCGCGGCGAAGCTTTCGAAAAGACCGGAGAAGAATTGCTCGCCCGCGCCCTGCTCCATGAGACGGACCATCTGAATGGCAGGCTCTACATCAGCCATCTCAGCGCGCTGAAACGCGATCTGATGAAACGCAAAATCAAGAAGCTGATGAAGGCCGGAGAATGGTGAGATTGAGTTGGGGCGATTGAATGAGCAAGTGATTGAGTCATTCAATTACCCAGCGGCTCGGTCTCTTCCTGACGGAATGAATCAATGACTCCGTTGACGCAATCCCTTAATCTGGTTTTTTGCGGCACGCCGCCGTTCGCGGTCCCGACTCTAGAAACGCTGGTCGAGGGTGGCTATCGCATCCATCTGGTCGTCACTCAACCCGACCGCCCCAAAGGACGCGGTCTCGAACTCGTCGCCTCTCCCGTCAAACAATCGGCCCTGCGCCTGAAGCTTCCCGTCACCCAGCCCGATCGCATTAAGTCGAACGACGAATTCCGCGCTCAACTCGCCGCCATCCAGCCCGACGCCATCATCGTCGTCGGCTACGGCCGGCTGATCCCCCAGTGGATGCTTGATCTACCGCGCTTCGGCAACATCAACCTGCACGCCTCGCTGCTCCCCAAATACCGCGGCGCCGCTCCCATCCAGTGGGCAATTGCGAGCGGCGAGACCGTCACCGGCGTCACTACCATGCGCCTCAATGCCGGACTCGACACCGGCGATATCCTTCTTCAGAGAGAATTCCCCATCGCCTTCGACGATACTTCGGAGACTCTTAGCCCGCGTCTTGCCGCGATTGGCGCCGATCTTGTCGTCGAAACTCTGAGAGGACTGGCCGCCTTCACTCTCCATTCTCGCCCACAGGACGACTCGCAGGCCACGCTTGCTCCCATCTTGAAAAAAGAAGATGGCCTCATCGACTTCGTGCGCAGTGCCACCGAGATCTATAACCGCCTCCGCGGATTCCAGCCCTGGCCCGGGGCTTTCACAAAATTCCGCAGCAAGAATTTCCAAATCCTCAGAGCCCGGCCCAGTGGGGAGGCTCTGCCGCCTGCGGAAATCCAGACCGCTCACGGGCGCCTGCTCGTCGGCTGCGGCAGCCAGTCTTCGCTTGAATTGCTCGAGATCCAGATCGAAGGCAAAAAGAGCACCACTGCCGCCGATTTCATTCACGGTTATCGCCCAAAGCCTGGCGAAAAACTGGGTCTCTGAGACATGCCAGCCGCTGTGGCCAGGACCGCCGCATTCGACATCCTGCTCCGGGTCGAGTGCGAAGGTTCCTATGCTTCAGAACTCCTGCATTCAGCCGCTTACCAACGCCTCTCGCGAGCCGATCACGGGCTTGCCACCGAGCTCGTGATGGGGGTGCTTCGCTGGCGGTCGCTGCTCGACCACGAAATCGCTGCGGCTTCGTCCCAGTCATTGTCAAAGCTCGACCTCGAAGTCCTGATCGCGCTTCGTCTGGCCGTGTATCAGTTCCGCCAACTCGACCGCATTCCGCACCGTGCCGCGCTGCATGACAGCGTGGAACTGGTCAAGCACGCGCGCAAGCGTTCCGCCGCTGCGTTCGTCAACGCTGTTCTCCGCAAGCTGTCGACGATATCGCCGGGACTTTGGCTCGCCGACGTCGCCTCGCCCGAAACGCTGGCTCGCACCCTCGCACATCCGCTCTGGATGGTCCAGCGCTGGGCGCAGGAATATGGATTGCCGGCCGCCGCAGCCATCTGCAACTACGACCAATCCGTCCCCGCCACCGCAATCCGCCCTCGCGCGGCAATGGACGGATCGCAACTCATGGAAGACGGCATCCGTCTTTCTTCCGGCAACTTGCTGAACTCCGCGCGGCGGGTGGACGCCGGCGACGTGACCCGGACGGCAGCATTTCGCTCCGGCCAGATCGTAGTTCAAGACGAAGCGTCCCAACTCGTCGCTGCCCTCATCAGTGCCGATACGCTGCCGCTCGGCTCTTGCGTTCTCGACTGCTGCGCCGCTCCGGGCGGAAAAACTCTGGCGATTGCCGATCGTAATCCGGGCGCGAGCGTTTCTGCCGTTGACATTCATCCTCATCGTGTACGCCTCCTGCGAAAGCTGCTGCATGCTGCTGGCGCAGCCGAGCGTATCGCGGTCATTGCCGCCGATGCGGTCCATCTCCCGCTTTCCAGCGCCTTCGATCGCGTTCTCGCCGATGTCCCCTGCTCCGGCACCGGAACTCTCGCCCGCAATCCGGAAATCAAATGGCGCCTCACAGCCGCCGACATAGCCGACCTGCGGGGCCGGCAAAGCGCTATCCTTCGTTCCGCTATGGCCCACGTCGCTCCCGGCGGACGCCTGATCTATTCCACTTGTTCACTCGAAAGGGAAGAGAACGAGACGGTCGTCGAGCAAGCACTGGCGGAGGAGCGTTCTTTTCGAGTACTCGATTGTCGCGCCGAACTGGACCGCCTCAAATCATCCGGCGAACTGGCTTGGAATAACACTGCTTCGCTGACGCGCGGCCCTTACCTGCGAACGATTCCAGGCCTGCATCCTTGCGATGGCTTCTTTGCGGCGACTCTCGAAAAGAAGGGAAATCGCTAGCGCACTTCGAAGTTGATGGCGGCGCCTGCCGGCACTTTCTGTCCCGCAGCCGGCGCCTGCAATACGATGATGCTCGCGGGAGAGGGCTGCGCCGCTGGCTCACCGGAAGGTGGCGTCAAAGGAATAGGAGCAGGCACGGCAGTGGGGGATGCCGGTGCGCCCTGGGCCTCGCTTCCCCCGGATGCCGGGCTTGCCGGCGGCGCCGGAGGCGGTGCTACGCTCACGTTGCCCAGTTTGAAGCCCGCATCCTGTAACGTGCGGCTCGCGGTGCCCAGCGGCTGTCCAATGAAGCTCGGCATGACGAATGCTTCCGGCTGCGGTGTCACCGTGACCAGTAGGCTGATTTTCGGCGCTAGAACCTGGGTCGCGTTGGCCGGTGGATTTTGTGCCAGCACCTGATCCGCCGGAATCCCCGGCATCTCGACCTGCGCCATCGACGCCACGTCGAGTCCCCGCCGGCGTATGTTCAACTCGGCCGCGTGCTCGCTTTGGCCGGCAACATCAGGAATCGCCACCCGCGCCGGTCCCAGACTCTGCGCCACGCGCACTTCCCATCCGCGCCGCACTTTCGTCCCCGCCAGCGGCAGTTGCGACACGATTCTGCCGTCCGGAATCTGCGGGCTGTAGTACTGCCGCTCAATCGACATCTGCAATCCAAGCCCGGTCACTGCATGCTCAGCTTCGATCGGCGTCAGTCCCACTAACGGAGGCACCGCGACCTCCTGGCCGTGAATCGCAAAACGCATCGCGGTCAGCGCCGACAGCATGGCCACGATCAGCAGCACCAGGGCGAGCATCGCAAACCGAATCGCCGATTTCATGACGGAATATGCACGATTATAATCTGCTTTTCCCGCGGAACCTCACGCTGTTTCAGTAAGATGCACGATCTTCCACTGCCGGCTCCGACCCGCAACTTCGGGCATCCGTCTCGTGCCGCCGGCAATCTAACAGATTGTAAGGACGGAAGAAACGAGGTACGCGATGGCTTCCAGAGTGGAGTATCATGTGGGCGTGCGGCGGTTGATTCCAGCCACGATCGGGCTGTTTGCCTCGCTTGCGGTGGCTGCGGTTCTTATTTCGCCCGCCTTTGCCCAGATCAATGGCGCCCCGGCCTCGGTGACTTCTCCCGGCTTTGGTGGACGCGCTGTCAATGGCCCGCCCGCCAGCGTGACCTCTCTCGGTCCGCGCGGATATGCGCCGTCTGGCCGCGCGACTTTTTCTACCTCCGCGCCTGCAGTCGCGCCGCCCCACGAGGGGCATCACCATCACCAGGATCCTTATCCCGAGGGCTATGGTGCGGTCTATGCCGTCCCGGTGCCTTACGCCGTGGATGCGCCTCCGCCGCCCGACGACGCAACCGCCGATGACAGTGACTCCGACTACCAGGGCGGTCCTACGGTTTTTGACCGGCGCGGATCGGGTGCTGACTCTTACGTTCCACCGGCTGCAAATGTCCCGCGACCGCACGGCGCGCAGACGGTTGAGGATCTGTCTGCCACCCAGCCGCAGGAATCCACCGTGCTCGTCTTCAAAGATGGACACACGCTCGAAGTGGCGAACTACGCCATCGTGGGTTCAACTCTCTTCGATCTCACTCCCGGCCAGCATCGCAAGATTCCGCTCTCCGATTTTGATCTCGACGCCACCCGCAAGCAGAACGACGATCGAGGAGTGATGTTCCAGGTCCCCACGCTGCAGCAGGCGAACTGAACGATGCGCAGCCTCTTTTTTCTCGCCGCGATTCTTGCCATCCTTCCTGCCGGCCTCAGTGCGCAGAGATTGAATCCTGGACCTTCCTTCGCGGCGCGTCCGGCAGGCGGCCCGGTGAGCCCGGGTTTCGCCGCGGCTTACGGTTTTCACCGCCATGAAGGTTTCGGTCACCGGTCTCCGTATGGGCTGGCGTATTTTTCAGAGCCGCTATACGCGGATGACTTTTTCTCGGCCGGATATCCTGTCGCCTCCGCGCCTTCCGTCATCGTCATGCAAGCCCCTGCTCCGGCCGCGCCCGCACTTCCTGCGCCACCGGCGGAGCCGGTTCAGCCGCTCATGATCGAGTTGCAGGGCGGACATTACGTGCGCGTCAGCGGAGAACCGAATCCCGGAACCGAGACGCTGAGCGGCCTGGCTGTTTCCGTGAATCCGCCGGAATCCGCGCCGCGCGCGAGTTTGCAGGTGGCTCCCGTTGTTCTTGTATTTCGCGATGGCCACCGCGAAGAAGTGACCGACTACACCATCGAAGACGGCGCGCTCTACGTCCGCAGCGATTTCTACACCAGCGGGTCGTGGAACCGGAAGATCGAGATCTCCTCTCTGAATGTGCCCGAAACCGTGAAGCTCAACCAGTCGCGCGGAGTTGACTTCCATCTTCCCACCGCGCCCAACCAAGTCATCGTCCGGCCCTGACCCGCCTTCGCCGAAAGCTTTGCCGGCAGCCTAACCTTGAATGAACTCCATCAAGCAGCGGTCGCCAGCATTCTCTGCTGCCGGCGCTCTGCCGATCGGCGCTCCCGTTGCCGCAGCATCGGCTGCTCAATCAGATAGTACGAACCCGCTGCCATCACCAGCGCAACGCCCGCCAGGTACCACGGTCGCGGATGCTCGCCAAACACGAAGAGCTGTTGCCATAAATACAGGCTGTAGCTGATCTTCCCCAGCCACATCACCGCCCGCACGTTCAGCATCCAATAAGGCCTTCGCACCACGTGCAGCAGCAATCCCGCGATCGAAAGGTGCAGGATCGGCCAGAGCACGAACAGCAATCCCGCCGTGATGTGAAAGTGCAGCATGCCCCAGTAGGCCGGCACGACCGCCACTGCTCCCATCATCGCCAGAGCCCATACGGATCGGATTCTCGGCAGCCTCGACTCGCAGATCGCCAACAGGCAACCAATCGCGAGGACATCCGCCACAGCCGGAAACGTCTCGTCTGTTTTTCCATGCAATCCCGCCAGGTGGCATCCGATGCGGTAGAGCGGCGCCATCACAACTACGCCCGCCAGGATCGTCGCCCGATGCCGATACCATTTCTTCAGCACTCCCGGCCACAAAACGTAGAACTGTTCTTCCACGCTGAGCGACCACAAATGCCCCAGAAACCACGGGTGCGCGAAATCGAAATTCGCTACATAGAGTGCGGCTGCTGCCATGTGATACCAGCGCAGTTCATGCCAGAAAAGAATGAACACGGGCAGCATGAAGGCGATCGAAGCCGGAAGAATCCGGTAGGCCCGCCGCACGTAGAACTCGCGCAGAGAGATGGTTGAAGTCTTCGCCTGCTCGGCGAGCAACAGCGTCGTGATCAGGTATCCGGAAATGACGAAGAAGATGCGCACCCCCAGATTGGCGAACGCGCCGGCGACGTCCGAGTGGTACCGCAATTCGGCCCAATGTCCGACCAGGACCAGCGAAATCGAGATCGCGCGCAGTCCGTCGAGCGAAGGAATCCGCCTCATATCCCGCGCAGCCTAGCAGTCGACGGCATTGAGCCGCAGTGATGTCCAACCCAAAATCACGCGGAATTATCGTGGATTTCCCGACTCGGGAACGCGTTCACCGCGAACATCTTCGCTGGATTTTCTGCAAGCGGTGGGGTCTTTCCAGTCAACCCATCACTCGCCTCGTTCGTGTTATAATCAGGACAGTTCCCGGGACGCATAACTTCCTGTAAATGCAATCACTTGCAGGCGCTGCGATGAATCGAAGATGACCGCTGAAGGCTGACAGCGCAGAGCCGGAACTATGCCCGACGTCCCGAGCGAAGCGAGGGATCTCCAGCTAGAAAGAACCGAACCTTATGCCCGACGACCAGAATCCAGAACTTCCCCTGACTCCTCCGCCCGGCGGCGATGGCAGCCCGGGCGCGTTGAATATTCAACCCGTCAATATCGAAGAGGAGATGCGCCGGTCGTATCTCGACTACTCGATGTCGGTGATCATCGGCCGCGCGCTGCCTGATGTGCGCGACGGACTCAAGCCCGTGCATCGCCGCATTCTCTACACGATGCAGCAGATGGGCCTGCAGCCCAATCGCGCTACGCGCAAATGCGCCCGCATCGTCGGCGACGTCATGGGCAAGTACCATCCCCACGGCAACCTCGCCGTCTACGACGCTCTCGTCCGCCTCGCCCAAGACTGGTCGATGCGTTATCCGCTCATCTTTGGCCAGGGAAATTTTGGTTCCGTCGACGGAGACCCGCCCGCCGCCGACCGTTACACCGAAGCAAAACTTGCACAAGTAGCCGTTCCTCTGCTCGAAGATCTCGACAAGGAAACTGTCGACTTCAATGCTAACTACGACGGCAGCGAAGTCGAGCCTGACGTGCTCCCGGCGCGCATTCCCAATCTCCTGATCAACGGCTCCGACGGTATCGCCGTCGGCATGGCGACAAAAATTCCGCCGCACAATCTGACCGAGATCGTCGATGCCACCATCACGCTGGTCAACAATCCGAACTCGCAACTGGCCGAGATCCTGAAGTTCGTCCAGGGCCCCGATTTTCCCACCGCCGGCATCATCCATGGCCGTTCGGGAATCTTCGAAGCCTACCGCACCGGACGCGGCCGCTTCATGATGCGTGCCAAAGCCGCCATCGAAAACATCACCAAGGATCGCCAGGCCATCGTAGTCACGGAAATTCCCTATCAGGTGAACAAGTCGGTCCTGATCAAGCGCATCGCGGCTCTGGTCAACGACAAGGACATCGAAGATATCTCCGACGTTCGCGACGAAAGCGACCGCGACGGCATGCGTATCGTCGTCGAACTCAAGCGTGGCGCCGAACCGCAGATCGTCCTTAACCAGCTCTTCAAGCACACGGAGATGCAGCAAAGCTTCTCCATGATCCTGCTGGCGGTGGTCAACGGACAGCCGCGCGAGATGGGCCTGATCCAGGCCATCAAGTACTTCATCGAACATCGCGTCGACGTCGTCCGCCGCCGCACTGCCTACCTGCTCATGAAGGCGAGAGAACGTGAGGAGATCCTCGTTGGATTCAAGTTCGGAGTAGACAACGTCGAGCACCTTGTCCTGATCATTCGTGGTAGCGGCTCCCGAGCACAGGCTCGTGAAAACCTGTGGAACTGGAGCCGGCGCAAGGAGATGAGCTTCATAAAAGGTATGGGACGAAACGCAGTGACAGAGGCTGTCATGCAGCCTTTCAAACAGCGCGTTCCCGGCTTCGACTACCAGCTGGTCGATGGGGCGTACGTTATCAAGGGCCTGACGTTTTGGGAACTGCCTGCAGAGCGGCCGATCCAGAACGCGGGAGGACTGTCCTACCGGCAGATTGATGCGATCCTAGACCTCCAGTTGTACCGGCTTACCCAGCTGTCCGTGGACGAGATCATCAAAGAGCTCGCCCAGGTCCGCGAAAACATCGCCGAATACGAATCCATTCTCGGCTCCGAGAAGAAGTTGCGCTCGGTCATCATCAAAGAACTCGAAGAAGTGAAGAAGTTATACGGAGATGACCGCCGCACGCGCATTGAAGACGAAGCCGCGGAAATCGTCCTCGAAGACCTGATCGCCGACGAGCAGGTCGCGGTCACGGTCAGCCACTCCGGCTACCTGAAGCGCACGCCCATCTCGACCTACCGCATGCAGCGTCGCGGAGGCACGGGCCGCACCGGCATGAAGACGCGCGACGAGGATTTCGTCGAGCATCTGTTTATCGTCTCGACGCACGCCTACATTCTCATCTTCACGAATACCGGCCGCGTTTACTGGCTGAAGGTCTACGAGATTCCCGACGTCAGCGCTGCCGGGCGCGGCAAGCACATCGGCAATCTGGTTGGCCTGCAGCCCGGCGAGACTCTGAGGGCCACCGTCGCCGTGCGCAATCTCGAGGAAGAGAACAAGTACGTTTTCTTCGCGACTCGCAACGGAACCGTGAAGAAATCCGAGCTGCGCGAATTCATGCACGTGCGCTCCAACGGCATCAATGCCATCGGGATCGATCAGGGCGACGAATTGGTCGGAACCCGCATCACCGACGGCAAGCAGATCGTCTTCCTTGCCTCCCACGAAGGCATGGCCGTCCGCTTCGACGAAGAGGATGTTCGTCCCATGGGCCGCACCGCCTATGGCGTCCGCGGTATCAACCTCGAAAAGGGAGACTACGTCGTCGGCATGGCCACCACGACCAAGAAAGATGCCGTGCTGCCGCCGTCCGTCCAGGGCGAGGCCGAAACTGTTGACGAAGCCGTCAAAGGCGACCTGATTCTCTCCGTCACCGAAAACGGATTCGGCAAGCGCACGCCCGCTGATGAATACCGGCTCATCAATCGCGGCGGGAAGGGCGTGGTCAACCTCAAGACCACCGAACGCACCGGCAAAGTCGTCGGCATCGCCCAGGTCGACGAGAGCTCGCAGGTCATGCTGATCAGCCACTACGGCAAGATCATCCGCATGGATGCCGCCACCATCCGCGAAACCGGACGCAATGCCCAGGGCGTCCGGCTGCTGAACATGGAGCCGGGAGACAAAGTCGCCGCCGCCGTCGTTATCGCCCCCGAAGAAGAAGCCAACGGCAACGGAGGCAACGGCACGCTGATTCAGTAGTATTTGCCGACACCGATGATGCCCCACTTCTGGCTGCCTTTGCCAGAAGTGGGAGCTTCAAACGAAATTGACCGTTCACCAGCACCACCTACGGGATAACGCCATCCCGCCGCTTCCGGACCTCTGTCACAAAAGTGAGTCTCTGCGGCTTTCTCCGCATCTTTCCGGAAAGTGCGAAAGCCCGAGCTTAGGGAGACTTCATGAGCCACGTCCGGTTGTGGTTTGAACGCAAGTTCGACTTCTCATTCCCGGTCGAACTCTATCCCAATGTCACGATCCGCCTGCGCGGAACTCCGGCGCGGCTGGAAGAACTGATCGAGAATCGTTCTCCCGCAGTGCTGACCCGCAAAGACCAGGGCAAGTGGTCGGCGCAGGAGCATGCCGGGCACCTCGTCGATCTCGAACCTCTCTGGATGGCGCGAGTGAACGATTTCCTGTCCGATGGCTCCGAACTAACCGTCGCCGATCTCACCAATCAGACGACGACGAATGCCAATCACAACGCGCGTCCCGTCCGACCGGATTCTCGCCGGATTCCGCCGCGCCCGTCTGGAACTGCTGGAGCGGGTGGCGAGCCTCGACCGCGCTCAGTCCGCGCGCACTCTCTTGCATCCGCGCATGAAAACGCCGATGCGGCTCATCGACCATCTCTATTTCGTCGCCGAACACGACGACCACCACCTCGCCCGCATCTGGGAACTCATCTCCGCGTAACGGGCGGTTGCCCCACCCTTGTCGCGTTCGCGGCGACAGGGTGGGAAGGTCGGGGCGGCTACCCTACCCCGTCACTCTTATCTTCGTCCTCCCCGCCACGACTTCTCCAATCCCCACCGCACCCACTCCTGCCTCTTTCAGCGCTCGCCCCAGCCTCGCGCCCTCCGGAGTCGCAATCAGCAAACCTCCCGCCGTCTGCGGATCAAACAAAATCGTCTGCACATCCTCTGCGATCCCACCGTCGTACTCCACCAGGCATTCCGCGAAATCACGATTGTTCATCAACCCTCCCGGGACGTGTCCGGCCCGCACGCACTCCAGCGCGCCGTCCAGCAGCGGAACGCTCCCCGCGGAAATCCGCGCCGACACCTCCGATGCCAGCAGCATCTCGCGCAAATGCCCGATCAATCCAAATCCGGTTACGTCCGTCATTGCATGCACGCGGAATCCGCCATCGACGATCACCTCCGCCGCCCGCTTGTTCAGCGTCGTCATCGACTTCACCGCGGCATCGACACACGCCGCCTCGGCCTTTCCTTTCTTGATCGCCGTCGAGATCACGCCCGTCCCCAGCGCCTTCGTCAGCAAGAGTGCATCGCCTGGCTGCGCCCCCAGATTCGCCAGAATCTTCTTGGGATGCACGACTCCCGTTACTGAATAGCCAAACTTCGTCTCTTCATCGCGAATGCTGTGCCCCCCAATCACCGTGCATCCCGCCTCGATCATCTTCGAGAGCCCGCCGGCGAGAATGCGCTCCAGAATTTCCAGATCCGCCTTGTCCGGAAAGCACACCAGAGCCAGCGCCGTCAGCGGCCGTCCGCCCATGGCATACACATCGCTCAGCGAATTGGTCGCCGCAATCTGCCCAAACGTATAAGGATCGTCCACAATCGGCGTGAAGAAATCGACGGTCTGCACCAGCGCCTGCTCGGGCGCGATCAGATACACTCCGGCGTCGTCGGCATGATCAAAGCCGACCAGCACATTCGGATCCTGCTGCCGGGCTAATTTCCCAAGCACCTTGTCCAGCGCCGCCGGACTCAGCTTGCTCGCTCAACCCGCCGCTCTCACCGACCCCGTCAACCGAAATGGCTTGTTTTCTGCCACGTCGCCATTGTAGCGAACGAGGGTTCACATCGCTTCTCGCTCCGATCGCGGTCGCATAGGCGAAGCATCTCCATAGCCTCTGTCCGCACAGCAGCTTCCGCCCGCAAAACGGCAAAACCGCCGCCTCGTGGACCCGCCTAGCGTGCTAGAATCTGGGGAAACAGGTTCTAGCCAGCGCCTCGTTTCTGGAAGTTGGGTTGAGAGTCAATCTTTGATCGAACTGGCGCCATCCATTCTTTCCGCAGACTTTGCCCGGCTCGGCGAGCAGGTGCGCGCCGCGTGCGAAGGCGGAGCCAGTGTCATCCATGTTGACATCATGGATGGCCATTTCGTTCCCAACCTCACGGTCGGGCCGCCGGTCGTAAAATCGCTGCGCAAAGCTACGGACTTGCCGCTCGATTGCCACCTGATGATCGAGAATCCTGACGACTTCATCCCGGTCTTCGCTGAGGCCGGCGCCGACTGGATTTCGGTTCACCAGGAGGCCTGCCGCCACCTGAATCGCACATTGCATCTGATCAAAAGCCATGATTGCCTGGCCGGCGTAGTGATCAATCCGGCAACGCCCGTCGACTCGCTTTCAGAAGTTCTCGACATCGTCGAGTACGTGCTCGTCATGTCGGTGAATCCGGGATTCGGAGCGCAGCAGTTCATCCCGTCTACACTCCACAAAATGAGGCAGTTAGCCGAGATTCGCAACCGCCGTAACCTGGCTTATCGCATCGAGGTCGATGGCGGGGTGGCACTGGAAACGGTCGCCGACGTGGTGCGGGCCGGAGCAGAAATTCTGGTGGCGGGCAACGCCGTGTTCGGCAGCGGTGATCCAAAGAGGAATGCGGAAGCCCTGCTGAAGGCGGGCATGGAGGCTTCCTTGCAGAAGGTGTAGTGTTCCATCGGCGAGTTCGCCGGTCGCCAGCTCAAGAAAGCCGTGGTTGCCGGACGCGGTAAATCGAAACCGACGATCTTACAAAATTTCCCAGGGGTCTTATGTTACGTCGAATTCCTTTGATGGCTGTGCTGGGCATGCTGCTGGCTTTCACCGCCGCCTGCACCAACAAGAAGTCAGTCAATCCGTTGGCCAATCTCGGCTCGAAGCAGCCCGATAAAGTCCTGTTCGACAAGGCGATGGATGCCATGCGGCACAACCGCTTCGACGTCGCCCGCCTGACGCTGCAGACCCTGATCAATACCTATCCCGACTCGGAATTCATCGCCCGCGCCAAGCTGGCCGTGGGCGATTCGTGGTACGCCGAAGGCGGCACCGCCTCGCTCGCTCAGGCGGAGCAGGAGTACAGCGACTTCATCGTGTTCTTCCCCAATATGCCGGAGGCCGCCGAAGCCCAGCTCAAGATCGCTAACATCCACTATCAGCAGATGGAGAAGCCGGACCGCGACTTCACTCACGCCAAGCGCGCGGAAGACGAATACCGCAAACTGATTCTGCAATTTCCCGACAGCAAACTGGTTCCGCAGGCCAAGGAACGCCTGCTCGAAGTGCAGGAGGTCCTCGCCGAGCGAGAATTTGAGATCGGCCGGTTCTATTACCTCCGCGAGGCGTACCCCGCATCCAAGGCGCGTTTGCAGTCGCTGATCGACGAGTACCCGCTTTACAGCAAGGCCGACGAGGCTCTTTATCTCCTCGGTCAGGATTACGAGGGCCAGATCGCCCGCATCCGCAATGCCCCGACCTGTGATGTTCATGGCCAACCCCGAGGATGCGTGCTCGAAGCCGTCAAGTCGCGCTACATCCAGCAACTCACCAAGCAGGCTGCGGCCGCCTACGACAAGATTCTGACCCGCTATCCGATCATGGACCGCTCCGATGACGCCAGGAAGCGCCTCGAAGCGCTGCATCAGCCGGTTCCCAGGCCGACCAAAGCCGCGCTGGCGCAGAACAAGGCGGAAGACGACAGCCGCCACGAGGCCACCACGGTGCAGAAGTTGATGGGGCTCGTCCGGAAGGGCCCCGATGTTTCTCAAGCTGCGCGCATCGGCGAGCCGTCTTTGACCGACCAGGAGCCGGTTGCGGCATACGACGTCACGCGGCGCGAGACGGCTGGAGTGCTCGAAGCGGAGCCGAAGGGCAGCCTCGGGATTGACATCATCAAGCCGAACCAGCCGGCTCCACCGGCTGAATCCGCGACTTCCTCCGATAGCAACGCGGGCGGCTCTCCTTTCGGACGTGCCACGGCAACCGAAAATCAGCCGCCGGCCGCCGACCCCAATGAACTGAAGCCGGATGTCGCCGCTGGCTCGAACGAACTGACCCCCAATCCGAACTCGAGCGACACGACGTTACCACCGCCGGTGCAGGTCAACGAAATTCAACCCGGGCAAGCGTCTTCGTCGACCGCGGCTGCCGCCGACAACACGCTGGCCAGCGATAAAGACATCTCCAGCAGCAAGAAGAAGAAAAAGAAGGGCTTGAAAAAACTCGTACCCTTCTGAGAATTACTATCGGCCATGCACGTTCGATTGCGCTGTCTTTGAACGAAGCGGAGAATCTCTCCGCTCCCGGTAGGTGCTGGCCACTAGTAACCGGTTACTTCCCTCCTGCGTCATTGACTTACCTTGTACGTCAGGTTACCTTCGCGGTATCTCCCCTCTCTTTTGAGGAACCTTTGGCCAGGAAGATACTGCTCGCCGATGACAGCGTAACCGCCCAGAACATGGGGCGGAAGATCCTCGCAGATGCGGGCTACGAAGTGGTCACGGTCAATAACGGTTCGGCGGCGCTCAAAAAAGTTGCCGACACCAAACCCGACCTCATCGTTCTCGATGTCTACATGCCCGGCTATAGCGGGCTCGAAGTGTGCCAGCGCCTCAAGGAAGCCGGCGAAACCTCCCGGATTCCCATCCTGCTCACCGTCGGGAAGCTCGAACCCTTCAAGCCGGAAGAGGCAAAGCGTTCCCGCGCCGACGGCTTTATCGTCAAGCCATTTGAAGCCAGCGAACTGCTGAGCGCGCTGAGCAAGCTGGAAGACAAGATTGTGCCTCGCGCCGAAAGCTCAAAGCCGGGGCGCTTTGCCCGCGCCATCGCAGCCGTGGAGGAAGGCCGCTACGACAAGAGCATGGCCGTCGAAGAGGATTCCGGCTGGAAGAACCGCATCGCCTTTCCTTCCTCGAAGAAGAAGAAAAACGAAGAAACGGAAGATGTGGATGATCCCGCGATCTACAACCCGGTCAACAAAGATTTGCGTACGGTCGTCGACCACCCGCGGCATGAAGCCGCGGCTCATGAGGCTAAAACCGATGGCCCCCGAGTCGATCTGGCGGCGCTCGCTTCCGAAGGCCTGCCCAAGGATGTGACTCCCGAGGAAATCGCGGCTCTGGCCGCTGCTGCAGCTCAGATTCAGGCAGCATCGACCGACGGTCGCTCCGAGGAACCCGCCGCTCGGCACGAAGCCGAGCCTGCCCGTCCGCCGGTGGGTGCTCCAGCGCCAGAGGTCAAGGCGGAGAAAGAAGTTGTCGCCAAGTCCGCGGAAGCCGCCAACAGCGACGGCAAGACGAGCGATCAGAAGAAGAGTGACGAGAAGAGCGACGACCCAGACACTCAGGACGACAGGGAAGTCGCGACTACGCTGGCCCGGTCGCCGGAGCCGGAGGAAGTCGCGGCTCCCACTCCGTCGCCCACCGCCCTGGTCGAGGCCGCAATTGCCGCTCTCGAGGAAGAATCCCGCTCATTCCCGAACTCGCCAGAGAAGGCATCAGAACCGGTCACGATGGCAGCCGCAGCCGGGGCGGCCGCGGGCAGCGTATCCTCGCGTTGGGCCGCCGTTTCCGTGGGAATCCTGCCGGAAGAAGCAACCCTCTCGCTCGAACTTGAGATGCAAAAGGCTCACGCTGCCTTCGCGGCTGCCGAGATGAGCCATACCGCCGCGGTCGACGCCGCTTCGCAGGCGCCCGTAGCGACAGCGGCGGCAACGGTTGAGGCCCTTGCGGAGCCGGCCAGCGCGTCACCCGTGCCGGTTGCTTCAGAGCCAGAATCTACTCCCGCGCCTTCGGCCGAAACGGTCGCGCCGCGCGTGAAGGAGTTTGAAGCGGTGGCGGCGCCATCGCCCGAGCCGGACTCTGCGGCCTATCCGGAGTCTGGAGCGTCTCTACCACCGCCCGCAGATTCGGCTGTTTTTCCTGTCGAAGCCATTTCCACCGCTGATGCCAACATCGCCACGGCTGGCGAAACGCCTGCCCATGAATCGGCGGCGACAGGGGCTGCAGCGGAAGAACCTGCGGCGAAAGACGAAGTCACCGTATCCGAAAACGCCGTCCCCGTTCCCGAAGTGCCCGCGCTGGACAGTGCTTCGTCTGCTCCGGAAGCTGTCGTCACGTCGGCGCCTCCAGAACCGGTCGCGGCCACGGATGAAGTCGAATCTACAGAGACCGGCAACCAGCCGGCTATCTCCGCAGTCGCGGCCGAGCCAGAATTCTCCGAAGCATCCGCGCCGGCGCCGGAGCAACCTTCTGAGGCGGCGGCTCCGATCGAAGCTGCAGTTTCGTCGGAAACGCCGGAAGCCTCAGGCGTCCCCGCCGCGGAAGAATCTTCAGCCGCGCATTCGGCCGAAGAACTCAAGAAGGAAGAGGCTCATCCTCGCCCCGCAGACGAGCGCGCCGATCACGCTCATCAGAAGGATTCCGATATCACCGCGACCACCGCTGCTGCCTGGGCCAGTTGGCGGCGCATCCGCGAATCCGGCGACGCCGGGACAACCCCAGCTTCTCCCGACGCCACCGCATCCGGCTCCCGCGATGAAGCGGCAATGGCAGTTGCTGCCGGCGCGGAGAAGTCTCCTCAGGACGAATCGGCTCCCTCCGAGTCCGGCGATCCCGCCGAAATCGCCAACATTGTCGACAGCGTTCTCGCCGACCTGCGTCCCAAGATCGTCGCAGAGATCTCCAAGAAGATGGGCAAGAAGAAGTAGCCGCTTCGAAGAACCCGCTCATCCCCATCGATGCTCGGTTTCCCGCTGGTACGCTGGCCGTATTCGCGAAGGGTACCGACCGCGCCCCCGGCACTGGCAGGCGCTGGCGAGATTGGTTGATATTCAGACTGTTACTTCCACGTAGACGTGATATAAAGGCAGGCAAAAATCCTGGATTACCCCATCCTCAGCTCGGTTCTCATTCGGAGGATTGTGATGACAAAGGTTGGCAAACCCAAGCTAGCAAAAGTCTGTCGGCGATTATTGTTTATTACGATGAGCTTATGCGCCTTCGCTTCACAGCCAGCTTTTGGACAACTCCTCACAGCCAATTGCCCGCAAGATGATACTTGTTTTTCTCCTCTCATCGGATCTAACCGCAACATTTATGTCAATCCCGGTACTTACACATTTAACAATCAGGTCGCAATAAATAGTATCCAGAATATGGAGATTCAATGTGCCGAGGGCGCGAAGGTCACGGTGCCAGCGAGTGGGTTCTCTCCGACAAGCTTGTTCTTAATTTCAGGCTCAAGCAATATCATCTTTGACGGTTGCGAGTTGGCCGGTCTGCTTTACACGACAGGAACAATTTCCGTAACAAACGCGAGTACCTCCGCAACGTTGAGCACCGCACCTAGCGCAACGACGCAAGCGGCAATGGCCAATGGTTGGGTGACAATATTAGGGACTGCTCCGTCGCCCGGGCCCTGGCCAGGTCAACGTCAACATCAGTTCTGTAGTGGGAGGGAGGGAGTGTAGCAAAATCCCCTCAGTGCGTAATACCCCCTCCTTACCGTTTGACCCTTCTTTTCTCGCGCCTGTAAGATCAAAAGAGCACTCAGCGGTCAGCACTCAGCAGTCAGTCGAGTCGTCACAAAAAAGTCCCCCGACGCCGCGTCGTTTTTCGCTTCGTGAAGCCGGCGCTCTGCCCGGGGTGGCCCGGCACGAGGACGCTCGCTGGCTGATTGCTGACGGCTGAGTGCTGACTGCTTTCTATGCCGCACGACCTGCCCAAAGCCTACGAGCCCGGCGCCATCGAGACGCGCTGGGCCGACTACTGGATCCAGGAGAAACTCTTCTCCGTTCCCACGCCCCCGCCCGGCGAGAACCGCCCTGTTTTTACCCTCCTGCTGCCGCCGCCCAACGTCACCGGCCGGTTGCACATGGGCCACATGCTCAACCAGACCCAGATGGACATCATCGTGCGCTGGCACCGCATGCGCGGCTTCCTCACCCTCTGGCTGCCCGGCACCGACCACGCCGGCATCGCCACCCAGATGATGGTCGAGAAGCAACTCGCCCGGGAAGGCAAGAAGCGCCATGACATGGGGCGCGAGAAATTTGTGGAGCGTGTCTGGGAGTGGAAGCGCGAGTACGGCGGAGCCATCCTCGATCAGATGAAGCGCCTCGGCGCCTCCGTCGACTGGAGCCGCGAGTACTTCACCATGGACGACAATCTCTCCCACGCCGTGCACGAGGTCTTCGTCCGCCTCTATGAAGAAGGGCTGATCTATCTGGGAGATTACATCGTCAACTGGTGCCCCTGGCACGAGACAGCGATCTCCGACCTCGAAGTCAAGCACCAGGACGTTCCCGGCCACCTCTGGGAGATTCGCTATCCCGTCGTCGGCGCCGGCGAGTTCATCACCGTCGCCACCACGCGTCCCGAGACCATGCTGGGCGACACCGCCATCGCGGTCAACGCCAAAGACGAGCGCTACACGCACCTGCACGGCAAGAAGGTTCTCCTGCCGCTGATGAACCGTGAGATTCCGATCATCACCGACGAACTGGCCCAGCCCGAGTTCGGCACCGGCGCGGTGAAGGTGACGCCGGCGCACGATCCCAACGATTTTCAGGCCGGCCTGCGCCACAACCTGCCGCAGATCAATGTCATGGACGAGCACGCCCACATGAACCAGCATGCCGGGCGCTATGCCGGTCTCGATCGCTTCGAAGCCCGCAAGCGCGTGCTGCACGATCTCCGCGAGCAGGGATTTCTGGTCGGCGAAAAGGATTACACCATTGCTCTCGGCACCTGCGACCGCTGCGGAACGGTTGTCGAGCCGCGGCTCTCCAAGCAGTGGTTCGTCAAAATCGCGCCGCTGGCCGAGCGCGCCAAAGAGGCCGTCGAGAGCGGCGAGATCACCATCGTCCCCGACAACTACCGCCAGATCTACCTGAACTGGATGAACAACATCCACGACTGGTGCATCTCCCGCCAGTTGTGGTGGGGACATCGCATCCCCGCGTGGAAGTGCGAATCCTGCGGAGAACTCACTGTTGCCCGTGAAGCCCCGGCCAAATGCAAGTGCGGCGGCAAGGTCGAGCAGGTGTCCGATGTGCTCGACACATGGTTCTCCTCCGGCCTGCTGCCCTTCACCACACTGGGCTGGCCGGAAAAGACTCGCGATCAGGCCGTGTTCTATCCCACCACGCTGCTGATCACCGCCTATGAAATTCTTTTCTTCTGGGTCGCGCGCATGATCATGTTCGGCTGCCACTTCATGCAAGGACACGTGCAGGATCCGGCGATCAAGAAAGCCAGCGGCTGGGCGGACAAGAAGAATGACAGCGTGCCCTTCCGCGAAGTCTACATTCACGCGCTTGTTCGCGACGCCGAGCGCCAGAAAATGTCGAAGACCAAAGGCAACGTCGTCGATCCCTTGGATGTCATCCAGCGCTTCGGTACCGACGCGACCCGTTTCACGCTCGCCGCCATGGCCGCGCCCGGCACCGACATCGCCTTCAACGAGAGTCGCACCGAGGGCTATCGCGCCTTCGCCAACAAGATCTGGAACGCCGCCCGCTTCATGTTCATGAACCTGGATCGTATCGGGCTCGTGTGGGAACAGCCGCCCTCGGTTGTCCGGCCGGGACAAAGTCCCGGCAGCCCTGGCGCTGGAATCGCACATTTTCATCCGCAGACTCTCGAAGACCGCTGGATTCTCTCCCGCTTCAATCGCGTCGCCGCCGATGTCAACGATGCCCTCGCGACCTACCGCTTTCACGAGGCTGCCAACCGCGTCTACGACTTTTTCTGGGGCGAGTTCTGCGACTGGTATCTGGAACTGATCAAGCCGCGCCTGAATTTTGAAGACGGAGCCGACAAGTCCGCCGCGCAAGCCGCCTGCTCGAATCTCGTCAATCTCTTCGAAGCTGCGCTGCGCCTGCTGCATCCGATCATGCCATTCATTACCGAAGAAATCTGGCAGGCCATATATGACGGCAAGCCCGCGGTGAAGTCGATCGCCTTGACCGCTTATCCGCAAGCCGACCAGAAGCAGTTCGACCTTGCCGCTGAAACTGAGATGGCAATCCTGCAGGACCTGATTGTCAGCGTCCGCAACCTGCGGGCCGAGTTGAAGGTCGAGCCCAAGGCCAAGGTTCCGATCGAGATCTTTGCCCACGAACTTGGGATTCGCACCATGATCGAGCACAACCGTGGCGCGCTCGAACGGCTGGCGAACGTCGAGAGTATCCGTTTCGTCGAGGAAGCGCTTTCCAATCGCGTTGGCGCGCGAAGCACCGCCCGCTTCGACGTGCACGTGATCTACGAGCGCAAGATCGACGTTGCCGCGGAATGCGAGAAGCTGAAAAAGGAACTGGAAAAGGTTGAGCGCGGCATCACCAGCGGCCAGCGCCAACTCGGCAACCAGCAGTTTTTGTCTAAAGCTCCGCCCAGCGTCGTCGAAAATCTGCGCAAGCAGCAGCAGGAGCTGGCCGTCCTGAAAGAGAAAACATTATCCAAGTTGAAAGAGTTAAGTTGCAGTTAAGTATGCCGGTTCCTGGCCCCTGAACCCTGTTATGGACTGGAATAGCCGCCGTATCACCGCCATCCTCGAAAACGCGCTGCTCGAAGACCGGGCGACGCGCGACGCGACCAGCTACGCCTGCGTCGATGCCAACCAGCGGGCCTCGGCCACCATCCTCGCCAAGCAGGACTGCATCCTCGCCGGCGTCGGATCCGTCGCCCGTATTCTCGATGTCTACGCCGCGCTCGACGGCGCCGTCACCTCGCACTACGAAGTCACCACCCATCCTGAGATTTTCGACGGCGTGCGCCTGCGCGCCGGACAACCCGTTGCCGTCATCCAGCACAACGCACGCGTGATTCTCTCCTGCGAGCGGGTGATCCTGAATTTTCTCCAGCGCATGAGCGGCATCGCCACCCTCACCCGCAAATTCGTCGAAGCTGTCGCCGGAACCCGCGCCCGCATTCTCGACACGCGCAAAACCGCTCCCGGCCTGCGCGTCATCGATAAGTACGCCGTCCGCTGCGGCGGCGGCCAGAATCATCGCCTCGATCTTTCCGACGGCGTCATGATCAAGAACAACCACATCGCCCTCGCCGGCGGCATCGTCCCCGCGCTCGAACGCGCCCACCGCAACCGCCGCGGGTCGCAGCCGATCGAAGTCGAAGTCCGCACTCTCGACGAACTGGAACAGGCCCTCGACGGCGGCGCCGAAGCCATTCTTCTCGACAACATGTCGCCTGACGACGTCCGCCGCGCCGTCGAGCGCTGCTCCCAGCCCGGCGTCCTGCGCGAGGGCCGCCGCATCCCCATCGAGTGTTCGGGCGGCATCCGTCTGGAAAACGTCCGCGCCTTTGCCGAGGCCGGCGTCGACTTTATCTCCGTCGGCCTGCTGACCCATTCCCCTCATGCCGTCGATATGAGCTTGCGCGTTGTACCTGCCTAGGCGCATGCTCTTGCGTTGGCCATTTGGCCGAATCAAACTTCATACCTTCGTACAGGCCGGAAAGTAAACGTTTCCGTTACCATAAATCGCTATGGCATCCTCTCTGAAAGTGCTCCGCCTCGTCACTTTCCTGCTTTTCGGCGCGACCGCCCTCTTCCTGCCCTCCTGCGGAGGAAACAATTCCGGCGGAGGTGGCACCACCGGCAATCCGCCCGCAGCTCCCGCCGGGCTCACGGCCACCGCCGGCGATCAGCAGGTGAGCCTCTCGTGGAGTGCCAGTAGCGGTGCCACCAGCTATGCCGTCCGCCGCGGCACCGCCAGCGGAGGCCCATACACCAGTGTCGCCTCGCCGACCACGACCTCCTATACCGATACGGGCCTGACCGACGGCACAATCTATTACTATGTCGTTACTGCCAGCAATTCCTACGGTTCCAGCGGCAATTCCAACGAAGCTTCGGCTACCCCGGAGCTCGCGGTTCCCGCTGCGCCGACCAATCTGACCGCGACCCCCGGTAACCAGCAGGTCAGCCTGTCGTGGAGCGCCAGTACCAATGCCGCCAGTTACAACGTCCTGCGCAGCACAACCAACGGCAGCGGATACACGAAAATCTCCTCGCCGACCGCGACTTCGTACACCGACACCGGCCTCACTAACGGCACGACTTATTACTACGTCGTCACCGCGACCAACTCCTCCGGCACCAGCGGCAACTCGAACCAGGCGTCGGCAACTCCTACCGGTTCGTCCAGCACAATCGCCGTCACCGTCAACGTCCTTGCTAACCGGCACACTATCAGCCCCTTCATTTACGGCGGAGCTTTCCCGCAGGATGCAGCTCACATCACCGACAGCGGTCTCTCGCTGGTTCGCTGGGGCGGCAACGGCGCTTCTACCTACAACTGGGAACTCGGCACCGACAACGCCGACAACGATTATTACTTCGAGGACTATTCCTTCGGTGCTCTCAACAATTCCGCCGACAGCAATTCCACACAGTTCATCAGCGACGTAAAGAGTGCGGGCAGCCATCCCCTGATGACCATGGTGATGATGAACTGGGTCGCGCAGAGCCCGGAAACCTCCGTCACGCAAGGTGGCACCAACAATTTCCACTGGAGTTATTCCGTCGCCACTTACGGACAGCAGTGCAGTGTGGATCAGTACAACATCGACGCTGGCGATGGATTGAAGCCTGACTGCTCCACCCACGTGACCACCAATCCGGTTACGACCGCGTACTATCCGCTGCTCGACAGCAGCGCCCAGACCTGCTCCGCCGCGCACTGCGTCTACCGCAATGCCTGGGCGCAGGCCATGGCCGCCGCTTTCGGCAGCGGCACCTGTGCCATCCCCTATTCCACGATCACCTCGTGCCACTTCTACGACATGGACAACGAGATCGACATCTGGGGAGGCACCCACTTCGACATTCATCCCAGTCCTTCCGGCTACGACGAGTTGGCGAACGTCTATCTCACGGAAGCGGCCAACCTCAAAAGCTGGGATCCGCAAGCCGTACGCCTCGGCCCGGTCAGCTGCTGCTGGTGGTTCTACTGGAACGGCGAGAACAACAGCGACAAGGCGGCGCATGGCGGCCTAGACTTCCTGCCCTGGTGGCTCAATGAGATTTACTGGGGCGATCAGATCTCCGGATCGCGCTCGCTCGACATCTTCGATGTCCACGCTTACCCCGACGGCCCCGACACCTCTAGCTATACCAAGGCGCAAAAACAGGCCGCGGCTGTCAGCATCTATCGCGATTATTGGGATCCCACTCTGGTCAGCCCCTCGACGACAATCGACCAGATCTACACTACGAACATCCAGCCCAGCAAGACGATCGCCTTCCGCATTCCCCGCATGCGCGCCATCGTGAACATGATCTATCCCGGCACGCCACTCGCGTTTACCGAGTGGAGCGCTGCCTTCGCCGGAGAGTCTGATTTCTCAACCGCGCTCGGCGACGCCGATGCCTACGGCATCCTGGGCCGCGAACGCATGTCGCTGGCCACGCGCTGGGAAGCCCCGGTGTCCGCCAATCCGAACTATCAGGCGCTTAAGCTCTACACCAACTATGACGGCTCGCATCACGCCTTCGGTTCCACCTCGGTGCTCGACACCAATAGTGGCAACGCCAATACCTTCAGCAGTTACGCTGCACTCAACTCCACCGGCACGGCCATGACGCTCATGGTGCTGAACAAAGATCCCCAGAACTCGGCGCAGGTGCAGTTCACCCTCACCGGATTCACGCCCACCACTTACGTCAGCTACACTCTCGCTTCGACCGCGCCCACCACCATCACGGCCTCGTCTTCGCAGTCATGGTCCGCCACGCAGACCTTCTCTGCCTACAGCGCGACCTTGCTCGTCATCAGCGGCAGCCTCGCCAAGACGCCTGCCTCCGACTGGGACCTGAACCCCGACACCATCATGGTCCCCGCCGGCGGCACGGTTACTCTGAACCCCAAGCTCACCGCCGGCTCCTCAACCGTGAATCTATCCTCGGCCGCCTTCGATAGCTTCGAAGGCGCATCCGCCTGCACCGGCGGCGGTCTCACCCTGTCGACCCCATCGATCACCTCCGGCGCAAACGGCGAAATCACCGTCACCGCTCCCGGCACGCCGGGTTTCTGTCATTACACCGTCACCGGCAGCGATGGCACCGCGACCCAGACGCAAGGTGGATGGATCGTTGTCGGCAACCCTCCCGCCACGTTGACCGCGACCGCCGGCGACAATCAGACCGGAACCGCCGGCTCGACTCTGCCGACCGCTCTAAGCGTGACCTTGGCTCCCGGACAGTCTGGCGGCGCCGCCGCGGGCGCACCGGTCTTTTTCACAACCAGTGCCGGCACGCTTTCCTACACTCCGAACGGCGGCACAACCGTCACCGGATCGAAAATCATCGCGGTGACGAATTCGTCCGGCGTCGCCTCGGTGACCTTGACCTTGCCCAGCAGCTCGGGAACCGTCCAGGTGCAGGCGCAAGCGCCCATCGCCCTCGGCGGCTCGCCCGCCAGCTTCACCGAGACATCGCAGTAAACGGATGTCATCGCAAAGGATGGTTACGCAATCGGTTGTCATTGAAACAATTGTCATCTCGAGCGAAACAGGCTGACCCGTTGCGCGGATCAGCCTGAGCAGTCGACGGACCTTGGGCTTAATAACTTCTCGCCGCCTTTGCCAAAAGTGGGATTTCCCTCTGCACCGTCAATGCTCCGTTTCTCTTTTCCCGCTGATTCGCGCATAATCTCCCCATCAGCAAGACCGGCACAACCCGCCCGCGCAGAACGACGCGAGCCATCGCTTCCGCGTCTCACGAGGCGCAACCGACCGACATCCGCCTCGGCCGCATTGTCCGTCTCCTGATGGAACACGCCACTGTCGTTGTCAGCGGGACGAAAATCGCACAGGAGATCTCCTCCAGCCGCTCCGAAGTCTGGCGGCTCATTCAGCAGCTGCGCTCGCTCGGCGTCGACGTTGCCGGACATCCTGCCACCGGCTATCAGCTGCGCGCCGTCCCCGATCTGCTCTTGCCCGAGATTCTCCGTCCACTCGTACGCGGCACGATCTTCGCCGACCATCTGCATCACTTCTACAAAATCGGATCGACTAACACCTCGGCGATGGCTGCCGCCGCTGACGGCGCGCCGGAAGGCAGCGTCTTTCTCGGCGAAGAGCAGACCGCCGGCCGCGGCCGCGGCTCCAACTCCTGGCAATCGCCGCGCTCGACCGGCATCTACTGCTCGGTCATTCTTCGTCCCGCGCTGCCGCCTTCGGAAGTGCTCGTTCTCTCGCTCGCCGCCGGGCTCGCCGTCCACTCGGCGTTTCAGCAAATCGATTCCCGCGTCGATGCCGACCTGAAATGGCCCAACGACGTGCTGGTCGATGGCAAGAAAGTCTGTGGCATCCTCACCGAGATGAATGCCGAAGTCACCCGCGTCCGCTACATCGTCGTCGGCGTCGGCATCAACGTGAATCAGGCCACTTTCCCGAAAGAACTTGCCGCCACCTCCCTGCGTCTCATTACCGGCAGCGAATGGTCGCGGGTAGAACTTGTCGCCGCTTTGCTAAAATCACTCGACCGTGAATATCGCAATCTGACTGCGGCGTCCGGCGCGCTCGAATCGGTCCTGCGCCGCTTCGCCGAGCATTCGTCGTGGGTGCGCGGCAAGAGCGTGCGTATCGAAGAAAATGGATCGAGTTTCACCGGCACCACCGAAGGCCTCGATCCCAGAGGCTTTTTGCAGGTCCGCACCGCACAGGAACTGACCACAGTCTTGAGCGGTACGGTGCGCAGCGCCTAGCTGGCGAGACGTTTTTCCCATGCTTTTCGTTCTCGATGTTGGCAATACGAACACGGTGCTCGGCGTTTTCGCCAGCGCTGCCTTGGATTCGACGGACTCCGGCGAATCGCCCCGCTACGACCGCCTGCTTGCGAACTGGCGCGTCGCGACTTCCCGGACCAGCACGGTCGACGAATACGGAGTCCTGTTTCGCAACCTGTTTTCCATGGCTGGCCTGGAGGCGAAGGCCATCCATGGCATCGTGGTTTCTTCCGTCGTCCCGCCGCTCGATCCCGTGTTGCGGCAGGTTTGCGAGCGCTATTTCGATCTACGCCCACTGTTTATCGAGCCCGGCATCAAGACCGGCATGCCCGTGCAATACGACAATCCGGCGGAAGTCGGCGCCGATCGCATCGTCAATGCCGTCGCGGCTTTCGAAAAATACGGAGGTCCTTGCGTCATTGTCGACTTCGGCACCGCGACTACGTTTGATTGTGTCTCCGCCAAGGGAGATTATCTCGGCGGTGTGATCTGCCCTGGCATCGGCATCTCCGCCGACGCCCTCTTCGAACGCACCGCCCGCCTGCCGCGCGTCGAGATTCGCCAGCCCGCCCGCGTCATCGGCACCAACACCGTCGGCAGCCTGCAATCCGGCCTCTATTACGGATATCTCGGTCTGGTTGACGGCATCCTCGAGCGCCTGCTCGCCGAACTCGGCAACCAGACCCATGTCCTCGCCACCGGAGGCCTCGGCCCGATGATCGGCACCGGGTCGAAATACATCAAGCACGTCGATGACTTCCTCACCCTCGATGGCCTGCGCATCATCTGGGAGCGCAATGCCTCCAGCCGACGCGAAGCCTCTTCCCATGCCGCACCAAAAACCGCGTCCAAAGCCGGATCGCGGCCTTCCCGTACGGCGCGCTGACCGGCGTCGACGAAAGTCGCTGAACCCATTGTGTGAATTGCAAAGAAAGGGAAGTGCGAAGAAAGGATGAGTTTCGAGCCACGGGCCTGTATATCACACTGTGATATAATCGAAACACGACGAAGCCATGTGGCCTACGAAAACGAAATCCATCAACATTGAGCGCTCGCGGCAGTTGTTGATGGACCTGGCCCGGTTCCGGTATGAGCTTCGCCGGTTCTTGTCTTTCAGCGAGCGGGCGGCGCGACGAGAGGGGATCACGCCCCAGCAGCATCAGCTGATGCTCGGCGTCGCTGGATTCACCGGACGCTCCTGGGCGACCATTTCCGAACTGGCTGAATTCCTTCAGGCGCGGCATAACGCCGTCGTTGGACTCGTAAACCGCGCCTGCCGTAAGGGCCTCGTGCGGAAAAACCGGGTTATCTCTGATATGCGATTCATGCGGGTTGAACTGACCCCCAGGGGCAGAAGCATTCTGCTTCGGCTCTCGTCGCTGCACCGAACAGAACTGGCAAGACTTCGCAAGCGCGTTGGGCTACACCGGGATGCAGGACCGTAAACCGAATTGCAGGGGCAGCAATTCATTCACCTCGGGTTAGACACTTACGAATGATCAGCAAATCACGATGGTCACGTCTACCATGGCAGAAATACACGGCGGTTGTGCGTCAGGATCTGTCAGAGACCTACTCGCGCGGCCTCTACAAATGGCTTGTGTTCGCTCCCATTATGGGTGCGCTCACCGGCCTGGTGATCACGCTCGTCGCTGAAATCATTCTGAAGTGGATGTGGCCTCCGCTTCTCGATTATTACCTTCATCATCCTCTGGCGATCGTGCCCGGCATTGCCCTGGGATTTGTGGTCGCCGGATTGATCATGCAGTATCTGACGCCGGACCCGAACGAACATTCTACGGAAGAGGTCATTCGCTCCTACCACGAACACCAGGGGGCGATTCAGACCAAGCCATTCATTCCGAAACTGCTGGCTGCCATTGCAACGGTCGGTATGGGCGGCAGCGCGGCACTGGAAGGTCCCAGCATCTACGGTGGCGCGGTCATTGGCGCCTGGACGTGGAAAAGGCTAAAAAGATTCGGACTGCAACCGCGGGACCGCCGGATCCTCCTGATCAGCGGTGCCGCGGCCGGCATGTCAGCGGTCTTTCGCGCCCCGCTGACCGGCATCATTTTCGCTCTGGAAATGCCTTACAAGGATGATCTTGCCCACGAGGCACTGCTTCCAGCCCTGATCAGTTCCGTCGTGTCCTATGCCACGATGGCGGCGTTTCTGGGCGCAAAACCGCTGTTCGATTTCGCCAGCGGGACCGCCTACACCAGAAATGATCTGCTGTGGTCGGCAGTTTTGGGGACTCTCTGCGGGCTGGTCGCCATGGCTTTTGACATCACTTTTCGGAAGACGCGGACGTTCTTCGTCAAAGCTCGGCTCCCGCATTGGGTAAAGATGCTGATTGGCGGAGTCCTGACCGGCCTGTGCGGCCTGGCATTCATCTCTCACTACAAGGGCGGTCTCATTCCCATTGGCCCGAATTATGAGGCGGTCGGTCTCGTCCTCCAAAACAGCCACAGCTCGGCCGAGCTTCTGGTGTTTGGTTTCCTGAAACTACTGGCGACTCTGTTTTCTTTGGGAGTAGGCGGGGTGAGCGCCATGTTCGTGCCTCTGTTTCTCACTGGCAGCGCATTCGGCACCGCTTTCGCGCAATCGGTAGCGCACAGCCCGTCGCTCGGACTCTATGCCGCCGTGGGAATGGCTGCATTTATCGCCGCCGGATACAAAACTCCCCTGGCCGCGGTCGCGTTTGTGGCAGAAGCCACGGGAGGGCATCCCTTCATTGTGCCCACACTGATCGGGGCCGCGGTCGCGTACGCAGTTTCTGGCGAAGCCTCGGTTTCAGGCGACCAGCGCTTGCATGAAGGCGTCAAACGGGCCCAAAATGCACCGCCCGGCCAGGAGTCGGGCGTGGCGATCGAATCGCTCGCTCATGGCGCTCACCGGAACGAGCAAGACTAACTCCAACTGATGGCGCGGATGTGCTGTTGTTTCTCGTCGGCATCTCCGCTCGCTCTTCGCTTTCGCAAACGTGATACCCTTCTCCCCGTATCGTCACACTTCTGCGATTCAGAGAGTCGCCCGCATGACGGTTTCCGCATTCTGTCTCTTCAGCCTTGCCCTTTGCGCCCTGTCAGGCAGGGATGCGACGGAATCGGAGATTCAGGATCGCCTCGTCGGCACCTGGAAGCTCGTGTCCACGGAAGAGACTCTAAGGGACGGCACCACCCGTCCCTTTCCCTCGTTCGGACCGCATGCTGAAGGCTTCCTCATCTACCACCCCAACGGTTATATGTGCGCTCTACTGGTGAATCATGATCGCACCACGGCGGCTGACCCGTCACATCGGCGCCCCGAAAAACCAGCCGCCTTTGCCTACTCCGGCCGATATGAGATCGACGGGAAGCGAGAGCAGATTGTTCATCTGCCGGAAATCGCGACCAAGCCGGAATATGTTGGGTCGCGCCAGGTCCGGCCCTACCGCTTCGAAGGCAGCCGCCTGATTCTCAGCGATGTGGAGAGAGAGGACCCCTCGGTTGCGCGGTGGCAAATTGTGTGGGAAAAGGTGAAGTAAGCCTTGCAAGGTCGATGACACGGTGGGAAGGTGACTGTCGTCGGCCTGCGACGCCAATCACTATACCATCGGAATTTCCGCCAAACTGGTTACCCCAAGCTCCAGACCCGCATCAGTATCTGTACATGACGGCCCCGTCCGGATCGAAAATGAATTAACGAATGGAGAAAACGATGATGACAGAGAACAGGCACAAAACCGGAACCAGCGGAAAAGGGGATCTCGCGATAAACACACCCCCGGTCGTGTCGCAGCAGGAGTGGGAGACGGCACGGCAGCAGTTGCTCGTGCAGGAGAAAGCACTGACCCACGCCCGCGACGCCCTCGCCGCCGAGCGCCGGCGGATGCCATGGATGGCCGTGGAGAAGGATTACGTGTTTGATGGGCCCAAGGGGAAGGTCAGCCTGCTAGATCTGTTCGAAGGCCGCAGACAGTTGATTGTCTATCGCGCGTTCTTCGAACCCGGAGTCTTCGGCTGGCCCGAGCACGCCTGCCGCGGCTGCTCCCTGGGCGCAGACCAAGTCTCGAACCTTGCCCATCTGAACGCTCGCGACACCACCCTCGCCTGGGCCTCACGCGCGCCGCAGGCGGACATCGTGCGCCTCAAGCAGCGAATGGACTGGAAAATGCCCTGGTATACCATGACCGACAGTTTCGACAAAGACTTCGGTGTCGATGAATGGCACGGCCACAACGTCTTCTTCCGTGACGGCGACCGGGTGTTTCGCACATATTTCATCAACAGCCGTGGTGACGAAGCTATGGGAACCACGTGGAGCTACCTCGACATCACACCGCTCGGTCGTCAGGAAACTTGGGAAGATTCGCCCGAGGGCTATCCTCAGACTCCGCCCTACAAGTGGTGGAACTGGCACGACAACTACGACGCCGAGCCTACCCCTCACCCGAAGTGGGTCGACATTCTGACCGATCCGCAAGGAGCCGCCATTCGAAGACGCGAGGAGGAGGCAAAAGCAAGCTAGCAAAGTCCGACGCAGCCATTGCCCTGAACAACGTCCCGTGCACTGCCGCCACGCGGCTGCGCCATTCCGCATAAAAAAGAGGCCGGATCTACTCCAGCCTCTTCTCATTTCTTCCAGTCTTCTATTTCAAGGCGCGAGCTGATCAGGCAGTTCTGGCCTTGCCGCCGGAACTCAAGACTTCGCCTTCCGCTCGAACCCAGTCTTCGAGTTCATGCCCATCCTCCCGTCCGCGCTGCTCGTAAAGCTCATATGCGCGGTAACGAATCGAATCGTTCAGTTCGGATGCGCTTAACGGGTGTTTCTTGCTCGGTTCATTCTGCTCTCGATTCATTTACGACTCCTTTTTCCGATTCCGCTTTGAAACATATCGAACGTGGCGCAAATCCTGACGGATCCATGCGTCGCTGTCTGCACAGGAGGAGCGAAGATCTCACCCCCGAGGATTCGACCCTCCGGAGTTACACTCCAATGTCAACGAGGTTGAATTTCAAAAAGAGTGTGCGTGCTTTTCCACCACTATGCAGTTGCAATCGTTGGCGAACAATACCGGGATTGCTGTATCGCATTCGCACCAATGCATCGAAATCTCAAAGTCTGGAAGCTACGTCTTGCCAGCGTGATTTTCGGCCAGACTCGCTCGGCCCCGCACCCTGGTTCGCGCCCCGCTCAAGCGACCTGCTCTCTTTGAGTCTGGAACTGTGCTTCCATCGCTGCTTCGGCCGCCAGGCTGTGGAGATCCCGCGAAACGGTTGCGACGGCGAGAATCCTGCCGGCTTTCTTGTAGGTTACTGCGCAATCCCGCGCATCCAGGCTGCCATCGATCTCGATTTTGTCCCAGCTTTCAGCGTGCCCGACGTAACGGATGGCAACATCGTAGTGCTGACTCCAAAAAAAATGGGACCGCATCGAACTTTACCCAACGGCCCAGGAGATTCTTGGCTGCTACCTGCCCTTGCCGCTCCGCGACGACCCAATGCTCGACGCGTATGCGCTCGCCAGTGTGTGGATCGGGCCAGCGGACGCGGCGAAAATTCCCGGCACGCTGGTTTCGAGGTACTCGTTGACGGCGATGCCGCGTTCAATGGCAAGCCCGGCTCGCTCCGCTAAAGCCAATGACGGCTTTACGCCCGCACCCACGACCAGGAAGTCCGCTTCCATGGTTGTTCCTCCGCTTAGTGTGACGATGCGGCCGCGAACCCGGCGGACCGTCTCATTCAAGTGAAACTGCACTCCATGAGACTCGTGAAGCTTGCGAATGAACTGGCCTACTTGCGTTCCCACGACCCGTTCGAGCGGCTGCGTCTCCGGAGCGACCACATCGACGGCGATGCCGCGCGCGCTCAGCGCCGCTGCCACTTCCAAACCGATGAAGCTGGCTCCAACCACCGTGGCCCGTTTGGCGGATGCCGCCTCAGCAATGATCGCCTTGCTGTCGGCAAATGTCCGCAGATAGTGGATGTTGGCCTCGGCGCCGCCTTCAATCGGCAACTGAACCGGCTCGGCGCCGGTGGCCAGCAGGAGAGCGCCAAACTGAAGTGTTCTCCCGTTCGCTAGTTCTATCTGTCTTTTAGTCGCATCGAGGACGGAAACGCTCGAATTGAGAAGAAGATTGATCCTCCGCTCACGGTAGTAATCTGGCGGACGCAGCGGAACCCAATCCTCCTGAGCCGTTCCGGCCAGGTAGTCCTTTGACAGGTTCGGGCGATCCACCGGTGGAGAGTCGTCGGCACTCACGATCGTAAGCGGACCAGCATAGCCGTCGCGCCGCAGCATATCTGCCGCCGCCAGACCGGCACCCCCTCCACCAACGATCACCACCGAACTCGGAAAGTTCGTCGTGTCCCCGCGAGGGGAAGGCGCAAGTTTCTCGCGAACCAAAACTCTATCGCCGAGACGCTCGACCCGCCAGCGCGCAATTGGATCAAGCGCCGGAGCGCGCAAAGCCTCGCCCGTGCGCAAACTGAAACAGGCATGGTGCCAGGGGCAACGGACGGTGTCCTCCACCGGCAGTCCTTCCGCCAGCGGCCCGCCGTAGTGCGTGCAGGTCGCACCCACCGCGAAAAACTCCTCGCCGCGGCGGACCAGCAAAACATCTTCCCCATCCACCACTCCCAGCAACTTCCCATTTTGTGGGAAGCTGGCGATCGGGACTCCCCGCACGAATGAAGGCTTTTCAACTTGCGGCATAGTCCATTCCCATCCCCGTCCGCCACCGTAATCGCGTTTTGCGACGAAACAGCACATCGACCGACCAGTCGAGGCGCCACCACATCAAAGGACCCCGAGGTTAAGCAGCTTTCTTCTGAGGGACTTTGGCACCTTTCCTGCGCGCCTCGGAAAGGCCGATTGCGATCGCCTGCTTGCGACTCTTCACCTTGCCACCCTTTCCGCCTTTGCCCGACTGTAGGGTGCCGCGCTTTCTTCGGCGCATGGCACTCTCGACCATCTCTCCTGCTTTCTTGCCGTACCTGCGGCGACTGTTTTTTTCCCCGGCTGGCATATTTGTCCTCCCCAGGCTCAGATCGCTTCCTGCGCGAGTGCTTGAGAGCACGCACCGGCTCGCTCGTGTCGGATGACACCCTGGGGAAGAAGGTTGCAGTTGGCTGTTCAAGGCAAGACGAGACGCGCGAACGGAGTTCCGCAATTCACCTCCGGTGCTTCTCTGCGGAAGTAGCCGCATGGCCTGGCTCCGACGCCAGCGATGGCATACAGAAATTCCTTGCCGAACCTACCTCACCCCACGGATGTCACGCTCATTCGGATTGGGATATTGCTTAAGCTGCGATGCTCGAAGCCATCAAAACGGAGGGCCTATCAGATGAATTGGGACGAAGTTGCGGGCAAGTGGAATCAACTCAAGGGCGGCGCGAAAGAAAGATGGGGCAAGCTCACCGATGACGATCTCACGGTCATCGCTGGCAAGCGGGATGCCCTTATCGGCAAGATTCAAGAGCGCTACGGCATCACTAAAGAAGCGGCCGAAGAACAAGTCAGCGCCTGGCGACTTCCCGCGGTTCAGCCGGCGGATAAACCGAGACGAAAGGCGAGTTAGGCATACTCTCTCGCGTCCCACTTTGTATGCGGGTTTGCGTCAACCGATCTGGAGTCTTCGCTCGATCGACACTGCCTCTTCGAGACCAGTCCGGCCGTCGTACATGTGGAGATCGCCGCCGCAATCCCGCTGGGGTTTTCATCTCCCGGAGACCGTCAACCGGAACTTCGATTCCGGCTCCTCCGAGCAGGTACCGCGGCATTTCGGGCGCTTGGGTGTCGAGTGTACAGTAAAATCTCGATAGACCCGCACCCATGTCTTCCAAGCCGGTTGTAGAAAACTATTTCACCTACTTCACGGAGATCGAAGAGCACTTCCTGCGCCGCCGCTGTGGCGGACTTCTGCTCTCCACGCTCGACTGGGCCCTCATCGAGACCTGGAAGGACGCGGGCATTCCACTCGAAGCCGTGTTGCGCGGCATCGACGCCGCTTTCGACAAATACGACCAGCGCCCTTCGAAAACACAGAAGGTCAACAGCCTCGCCTATTGTTCCCAGGCCGTGCTCACCGCCGCGGAAGACATGAAGGAGGCGGTCGTCGGTGCAAACGCCACTGATGCCGCATCGCCCAAATCCCGCGCCGGTGAGGGATTTGAGCCTGCCGCCATCGCCACATTCCTGCGTCGCAACGCCGACGCGTTAGATAACGCCAAGCTCCCCGCGCGCGGCGCAATTTCAGCGCAGGCCGTCGCTGCCGAAGTCGCCTCCAGCCTTCGTCAATGCGCCGAGGACTTAGCCAAGCGAACCCCGGCCCGTCTCGAAGACCTCGAGCGCCGTCTCACCGTGCTGGAGGAAAAGCTGTTTGCCGCTCTGCTCGCTTCGACTCCTGACGAAGAGATCGTTGCCGTTCGCTCCGACGCCGACCGCGACCTCGCCCCCTATCGCAGGAGAATGTCGTCTGCCCAGATCGAACAGTTGCACAAGCAGTACGTCCAGAAGCGCCTGCTGGAAAAATCCAGCCTTCCCCGCCTGAGCCTGTTCTATATGACTTAGCATCCGGAGTTTTGCGTCCCGCGCCGCGATCCACAGTTCATTCGTTCCCCGTTCGACCCACTGCGGTACTCTGTCTGCTGACCGTGACTACTTCCTTCGACGCAATCATTCTCGGTGGCGGCGCTGCCGGCCTCATGTGCGCTATCGAGGCCGGCCGCCGCGGTCGCCGCGTCGCCCTGGTCGAACGCGCCGACCAGCTGGGCAAAAAAATTCTCATCTCCGGCGGCGGACGCTGCAATTTCACCAACCTTTACTGCCGTCCCGAGAATTTCCTCTCCGCTAATCCGCACTTCGCCAAGTCGGCGCTCGCCCGCTATACGCCCGCCGATTTCATCGTGCTCGTCGAGAAGCACCGCATCCCCTACCACGAAAAGACGCTCGGCCAGCTCTTCTGTGACCGCTCCGCCCGCGACATTCTGGACATGCTCGAAGCCGAATGCCGCGACGCCGGCGTGACCATCTTTCTCAACACCCACATACGCGGAGTCACTCACTCGACGGACTTCTCCCTGCGAACTCTCAACGCCGAGTTTCGCGCGCCCGCGCTCGTCGTCGCCACCGGTGGCCTCTCCGTTCCCAGGATCGGCGCGACTTCTTTCGGATACGATCTCGCCCGCCAGTTCGAACTGAAGATTCGCGATCCGTATCCCGCCCTTGTCCCCCTCTTTCTCAACGACGACGACCGCTCCCATTACTGCGGCCTCGCCGGAGTTTCCGCCGAGGTCATCGCCTCCTGCGCCGGCCAGCATTTCCGCGAAAAATTGCTCATCACCCACCGCGGCCTGAGCGGTCCCGCAATTCTGCAGATTTCTTCGTACTGGCATCATCCCGAACCCATTCATATCGATCTCGCTCCTGATCACGAACTGATCGCCGTCTTCGGCGATTCCAAAACTCCGCGAACGATCGCCACTTTGCGCTCCGAGCTGCGAAAAATTCTCCCCGCCCGCTTCGCCGATCGCTGGCTCGAACGGTACGCGCCTGCATCATTCGCCAACTCCACTCTCGCGGAATTCGAGCGCCAGCTGCACTCCTGGTCCATCATCCCTGCGGGCACCGAAGGTTTCGAAAAAGCGGAAGTCACCGCCGGCGGCATCGACACTGACGAACTCTCGGCCAAAACCATGGAATGTCGCAACGTTCCCGGCCTCTACTTCATCGGAGAAGTCGTCGACGTCACCGGCCATCTCGGCGGATTCAACTTTCAGTGGGCCTGGGCCTCCGCCGCCGCCGCCGGTCGCGCGCTGTGAGGGGAAAGCAGAACTATTCTCGTGAGACTTTGATTTGTCGGTCGCAGCAGTGTAGGGGTACCCGCCGTAAGCCCGGTTCGAGTTGTTGGGGTGGCGAAGCGCTTCAGCGCTGCGATCATGCCCGCCCGATATTGCGGCTTTAGCCGCCCGGATTCACACTCGCCGCAGAAAATCCTCTAGAATGCCGACTTGCTTCTCACCATCGAAAAACTGATCTACGGCGGAGACGGTCTCGCCCGCCTCCCCGCCGACAGTCACGGCCGCGGCAAGGCGGTGTTCCTGCCCTTCGTTCTCCCAGGGGAAAAAGTCGAGGCCACCATCACCGAGCAAAAGCCCGGCTTCGCCCGCGCCCGCGTCGATGCCGTCATCGAACCCTCTCCTCACCGCATCGTGCCCGCCTGTCCGTATTTTGGCCCCTGTGGCGGATGCCACTACCAGCACGCTGACTACGACCATCATCTCGAGATCAAAAAAGAGATCCTGCGTGAGACCCTGCGCCGCACCGCCAAGTTTGACCTCGCCTGCGACATCCAGCTTCACCCCTCGCCCCCGTGGAACTATCGCAATCGATCCCGCCTGCAGGTGGAGGTGCGTCCCGTCTTCGCCGCCGGATATTTCAAGCTTGCTTCCCAACAAGTGCTGCCGGTCGAGACCTGCCCCATCAGCTCGCCTCTGATCAATCGCGCGATTGCCGCGCTGTGGCAGAGCGGGCGCGCTGGCGAAGTCCCCGAGGGTGTGCGGGAAATCGAGTTTTTTGCCGACGCCGCCGACTCGCACCTGCTGATCGAACTCTGGTGCTCGCCGCTGTCCCCTCGCGCCCACCTGCGGGATTGGGCAGAGAAATTCGCCGCTGCCATGCCGGAAATTGCCGGCCTCGTTGCTCTCCGCGAGTCGGAGTCTCACGTCTCCTCGTCGCCCGAGAAGCTGGTTTCGGTTGGCGCCGGCCATCTGACTTACACGACCAGCCGTTCGGCCTACCGTGTCAGCGCGGGGTCGTTCTTTCAGATCAATCGCCATTTGACCGACGAACTGGTGAAAATCGTTACAGAAAACGAGAAGGGCAACATCGCCCTCGACCTCTTTGCCGGGGTTGGGCTGTTTTCCACAGCCCTGGCCGGTGACTTTCATCACATCGTTTCTGTTGAGTCGTCACAGACTTCCTCCGCCGACCTTGCCTACAATCTTCCCTCGAACGGAAAGGCGCTTCAGACAACAACGGAGCAGTATCTCGCCCGTTCCGACAATTCGAGGGGATCCGGGAAGGGCATCGTCCTCCCTCATACTCTTCATACGCCCGACCTGGCGGTGATAGACCCCCCTCGGAGCGGCCTGGGAGAACCTGTGGCGCGTCTGCTGGCCAACGTGGGCGCGCCACGGGTGACATATGTTTCTTGTGACCCGGCGACTCTGGCGCGCGATCTTGTCCCGCTCCTCGCCGCCGGATATCGCGTGAAAGACGCGCATCTTGTGGATCTGTTTCCCCAGACCTTCCATCTGGAAACGGTGTTGCGCCTGGTTCGATAGCTTCTCGCGGATGCTTTGCTACAGATCCGGCCTCGGGAATCTCAGTTTCCGTCGGTGATACTGAGTCCGGCCCCTGACCCGTTCGTCGAAGTCGTCCCATGAAGTCACCCGCCAGTGCGACCACTCCACCTGCCTCCCGCTTCAAAGCTCCGCGCCAGCCCATGCTCTGGGCGGCAGTGGCCTATTCGGCGGGAATCATCGCCGGCCACTATCTCTGGCGGCCCGCCTCCTGGTGGATCGCCGCCATCGCCGCGTTTGCCTCGGCCGCAGCCTATTTTGCCCGGCCGCGCTGCCGCCTCGGCTGGTCTGTCGCGTTGGCAGCCGTTTTTTTTTCCGGAGCTCTCAACCTCCAATTGCGTGATTCTATGCCTCGCCTCGATACCAGCCTGCTGCCCTACGTCGATGGCCAGGAACTTCAGATCACCGCGCATGTCATCGGCGACGGCCGCTGGAAACCCGCAGGATTTGGCGAAGCGCGTCAGACCCTCGACGTCGAAACCGAGCAAGTGGAGACCACGACCGGTCAGACGGCCGCCGTGCACTCAGGCATCCGGCTCAGCCTCTACGCCGCAAACGGCCCCGACTCTGAGGCGATGATGCCTGCCGGCGATGCTTCTCGCATCGCTCGTGCATTTCACTACGGCGAACGCCTTCGCGTCCTCGCCAAACTCAAGCTGCCGCGCAACTTCCGAAACCCGGGAGCCTTCGATTACGAGGGCTACCTGGCCGACCGCGGCATCGCGGCCCTGGGCTCGGCAAAGATTGAGAATGTGCAGTTACTTCCCGGTTTCCTCGGCAATCGGATCGCTCTCTGGCGGAGCCGCTTGCATCGCGCCGTCGTCGGCGAGATCCATCAGCTGTGGCCCGCGCGCGAAGCCGCTCTGATTGACGCCATGGTCATTGGCGAGGAAGCCTTCATCGACCGCGACACTCGTGCCGATTTCCAGCGCTCCGGCACTTATCACGTTCTCGTTGTCTCCGGGATGAACGTCAGCATCCTTGCCTTCGTCATCTTCTGGACGCTCCGCCGCCTGCGCCTCGGCGAAATCCCCTGCACTTTGCTGACGATCGCGTTCTGCGTGGCCTACGCTTTCACCACCGAGGTCGGGCCCCCGGTCTGGCGCGCTACTTTAATGTGCGCTGTTTACCTGGGAACGCGCCTCCTCTACCGCGACCGCGCCATGGTCAACGCGCTCGGCGCCGCAGCTCTGGGCCTGCTCATCTTCGATCCGCGACAGCTCTTCACCGCCAGCTTCCAGATGACCTTCCTCTGCGTACTCATCGTGTCGGCCATCGGAATTCCCATCCTGCAGCGCACCTCGCAGCGCTACAAGCAGGCGCTCAGGAACTGGAGTTCGCCCGCCTATGCCATGCGGCTTCCGCCGCCCGTCGCGCAGTTCCGCCTCGACCTGCAACTTATCGCCGAGCGAGTGGCTCGCTTTATCGGAGAAACATGGTCGCGGCGTCTCATCCTGGCGACGGCCGGCTTCGCGCTGGCCGCATCCGAGCTGATCTTCGTTTCCTCCGTCATGCAGATGGGATTGGCTCTGCCGATGGCCTGGTACTTCCATCGCGCCACCACCATCGGACTTCCGGCCAACCTCGTCGCCATCCCGGTCATGCAACTCCTCATGCCCAGCGCCCTTGCCGCGCTGAGCCTCGGCTGTATTTCTCTGCCCCTGGCCCGAATTCCCGCATTGCTAACCACCCTCGCCCTCGAGGCGATCACCAGCACGGTTCGCGGACTCGGCGCCCATCGTCTGGCCGACCTGCGCGTCCCCCTGCCCTCCGCGACGATGATTTTCCTCGCCGCTGCCGCGCTCGTGCTTTCCATGTGGGCCGCCCATCGCCGCGCCCCGTTGGTCTGCGCGGGACTGGCCGCCATTCTCGCCGCTTCGCTCGTACTCGGTTTTTCCCCGGCCGCACCTCCTGTCCACCCCGGCGTCCTCGAAGTGACCTCGATCGACGTTGGCGAAGGCGACTCCGAACTGCTGGTCACGCCCGAAGGCCGCACTCTGCTTATCGACGCCGGAGGTCCCATCGGCCCGGGCGGCTCGCAACTCGACTTCGGCGAAGACGTGGTTTCTCCCTACCTGTGGCAGCGCGGCATCGCCCACCTCGATGCGGTCGCTATCACTCACGGCCACTCCGACCATATCGGAGGCATGATCGCCGTACTCAAAAATTTCAAGCCGAAAGAACTGTGGGTGGGATTGCTGCCGCCCTGCCCGGCTCTCGCCTCCGTCATCGCGACCGCTGAAGCGCTCGGCGTCCGCGTCGTTCGCCGCTGGGAGGGCGACAGCTTCCTTTTCGGAGGAGTCCAGATCGAGGTCCTATTTCCCCCGCGCGACCGCCTCCCCGGCCCGAAACCGGAGAACAACGATTCGTTGGTGCTGCTCGTGAGCTACCGCGATTCCTCGGTTCTTCTCGAAGGCGACGCCGAAAAGCAGGTCGAGCGCCGCATCGCGGCCCTGCATCATCCGCGCGCCGATCTGCTCAAGGTCGGCCATCATGGAAGCGCCAACGCCACCACGCCGGAGCTGGTCGGCTCCGCGCATCCGCAGTTCGCGGTCATTTCTGTCGGCACGGGAAACTCCTTCGGCTTGCCGCGTATGGAAACCCTGCTTCGTCTGGCCCAGGCAGGCTCCAGAGTCTATCGCACCGATGTCGACGGAGCCGTTACCTTCTATCTCGACGGACATTCCGTTACGCCTTCGGTGGCGGCTCTTCGCTGATCTCGATCTCGGCGGTCTCGTCATCCGCCCCGGGCTCGCGCTGAAATTCCGCGATCACGTTCCGCGCCGCCGCCGCATCTTCCTGGCGCACCAGGATGATCGTTCCACCCAGCCCCGGAAACATGTCCTGCACCATGGCGGATGAGGTCAGATTGCTGTCGATGCCTGCCGAATCCAGTAGCCCTTTGACCACCATCGCCTCCGAGTCCTCTTCGGAGTCAAATACCTTCACCAGTTTCTCGTTCGGATCGGGTCGCGGCTGGTCGGAAGCAGCAGGTGCTTGCGACGGCTTTATGCGCGAGGGATTCGCGGGTTCAGGCATGAGGCCTCCAGTTCTGGAAGATCGGGCCGCACAGACGGCCGCCTTGGGATTACAGTGATTCTACTCCCGCGGAATGCCGCCGGTCCGGAATCATGTCGTGCGGATCGCGCGCCGCGAAAACGAACCCGGCGACCGGGTAACCTCGTACAGCACCTTCGGGCAGTTGCTTTCCTTCCGGACTGAGCGAGAATGCTTGCACCGGACGCACCCCCGGCGTGGGCGGCATCATCCAAAGCTCTGGGGAAGATCAAGGGGTTCGAATGAATATTTCTCAGCAGGCCGGGCAGGCACCGAACTTTCCATTGGCCGACGAAGAACCTCACCGCGAGCGCGAAGAGGAAGCCAGAAAAATCCGCCGCCTGCAGATGATGATCAGCATGGTAATGTCGGTCATCGGCCAGGACCCCAACCTCACCGTCGAAGAAGCCTCGGAACTGGCCGCCGGAGCCAAGCGCGCCGCTCTCGCCATGTTTCCCGACAAGGAACTCGCCTTCGACCTGATCTACAAACCTCGCCTGCAGCGCCTGATCGGCGAGAGATTCCGCCTTCACTAGTTGCACCCGCACATCGCCGGAACTCATAAAATGCAACCCCGTCGGGGATCTGACTGTGGTCGGGAGATCCTTCTGCTTCCTCGACAGGCTCGGCACCCGGCCTCTTCCCCAAAATACAAAAGGCGCGACCCAAAGGCCGCGCCTTCTTCTAATTTCCCTCTATACTTTCAGAATAGCAGGTTGCACGGGGGTGACGTAACACGATTTCCAACTATATATCTGTCGCGCGTGCAATTACTTAGCCTCAATCGGGCACTTTTTCGGTAAGTATCCCGTCACGACAAGTAATTGCTATGCCGACTGCGAAGGGCTGGAAGCCTTAGCTTTCCGTATGTGTATGACTTTAACCTTCTTTTTGTACAGAAGGCATACTTTGCTGACTCTTGCTTCGGTCGAAATGTGCGCGATGAATGGCTTCCGCCTTCTACCCAATTCTCGTTCTATGTCTTGATGGGCAGAGAGGATTCGCGCGCCCCAAATCTCCGCGCCTTCCTCGTTATTTGTGAGGAAGAAAACCGCAATCTTTGACGCTCTGACCTCAGCGGCATACAGGGTTTCAAAATCAGGATCGGCGGTCACGAGAATATTCTTTTCCTGACCACATCGTTGTGCGATGGCTGGATCGGGTTCGGTGTCGCGCTGGCTGCCGTACCTCTCAAGATGGGTAATCACCGCGAAGCCTGCCGCACGCAGAATTCCCGCCAACTTATATGCGCCCAGCTGCCGATCCAGAAAGAATACTGGCGGATTAGGCTGCTGCGAGTTCTTTGACCGCGCTCTTGACTTCGCCAATCGTTAAGCCGTAATCCTTGGCCACGTCTTCATTACTTTCCCCAGATTTGAGTCGGCCCAATAAAACCATTGCATTTATCCCGGTACCCTTAACAACCGGCTTACCCGCTGAAATGAATGGATTAATCGCAAGATGGCGCGTCTTGATCGGATATAGTTCGAGCAACGCTCCCGTCACCTCGTCGCGTTTTAGTCTCTTAAGGTAGCGACCTAGGAGCTTCCGCATGGCTAGTTGTCCCTGCCTTGTCGCGTTCACAGTCTGTCCCAAGTGCTGAATAAATACGTCGCTCCCGTAGGTTCTGAAATCCTTGTGCAGCAAGGGATGTGGTTCATCCGGCAACGCTCTCCGAACATACGACAAGGCCAATCGCACGTTCTTCAGTGGGACATTCCGTTCGCGAGTACAGCGAAGGATGTGAGCTTCGGCGAAATTGTTGAACGAGAGAAGACCGTTGCGCTTATCAACGAGTTCCAACACGGGATCGAATGTTACCTTCTTACCGTATTTGGTCGTGTAATGTTGGCCGCGAGTCCATGCAGCAAGAGTTGATTTCGGAATGTGAAGATAGGCAGCCGCTTCCTCGATGCTGTACCGGGGGTGCTCCAGAATGTCGCCAGCGAACCTGGTTATTCTTTTTCGAGCCATCGAAGCGTCACTATACACAACCTTGAGCCGTTCAAAACGCCCGACACAAGTATTTTGTTTTGTTCGCGTTCCAAAAGGGATATACATTTGCGCGCGCCTCGGTGTAAGATTCGATCCGAGGCACACGTTTATTTTCGGGTGCGAAGAACTATGAAAACCAACCCAAAGCCTTCCGCCAAGAATACCGAGGGTGGTTTACCGCCGTTCACCCGTGCAGATTTTTTCAGGCTTGTACAGAAGGCTTCTGAAACGCCGTCTCAGAAACCTTCTGGAGCATCGCGTGGAAAATCAAATTCCCAGAATCGCGACGGTTGTACCGAAAAGCGTACTCGTTAAGATAATTCTGCAAATACTTCTTGCTGACTGAGTGGTACACTCCGCGAATCCCATTTTGAACTAGCGACCAAAAACCTTCGATGGTCTGAGTGTGGACGTTGCCCTTAACGTAAACACCTTGCGCGTGCTGAATCCTATGATGCGCTGCGTAGGTCTTATCCAGACCTGTGTATGACGGATGTTCGTCGGTGAAAACAGTAGATTCAGGCAGAATGAACTCATGCGCGAAGTCTTGCAGGGTCTTCTTGCTGGCATCCTCGACAATTCGTGCGATTACCCTTCCTTTGCCAGTTTTGCGCTCCACGACTCCGGCAACAACCGCTTTTCTGCTGGAGTCCAACCATTTCGGAGTGCCGCGCTTGTTTCCACGCGGACGACCGCCTACATAGCACTCGTCCATCTCAACTAACGATCCCTCCAGTTGCATGTCAGACTCGGACAGCAACGAGCGAATCTGGCGAAACATCCGCCAAGCCGTTTTGTAGGTCACTCCGGTTTCGCGCTGAATCTGTTTTGCAGAGATGCCGCAACGAGTCGATCCCATCAAGTACATCGCCTGAAACCAAATGCGAAGCGAAGTCGTGCTTTTCTCAAAGATCGTGCCAGCAAGCGGGTAGATGTGATTGCCACAACGGTCACAGGCATACGCGGTACGTCCGGTCACGCGATAGTGCTTCCGTTCTTTTTGGCAGGTTTCGCAGAACTTAACGCCGCCCGGAAAGCGCTGCTCTTTTATCGTCTCAAGGCAAACGTCATCGTTCGGAAATTCAGCGTCGAACTGGTTCCGGGTGTACCGAAGGTGGGCCGGGATAGTCTGTCTGCGGTTCATGGGATTTCCTCACCACAGACAGACTACCTTTTGTTCTACTTGTTGTCAAGGGATAATTACCACTTTTTCCCTCTTGACAGGATTTTGGCCGCATCCGGCTTTCCCGCCCGGCCAGCCTTTGCGCATGACCTTCCGGCACAGTTTTTCCCGTTGGAGAACGTTGCGGCTTGGCCGTAAAATCAACAGAACACCTTTGTTGTGCCCGCCACGACGTTTTTTCCACTGACTTAGAGCTGCCGCCCCTCGTCTTAACTGAACTGCCGAAGGCCGCCACCCCGCAGGCAACGCTGCTGTGATCCTGACCGCCACTTTCCGCTCCAGCCGTAGCCCGCGAGGCTCTCGGTTGGGACAGCCGCTGCTTCGTCCCGGCACTCGCGCTGTGGCCGAGTGTGATGGTTACCGAATCTCAGGGAAAGGATTCTTCCGATGTTTCTGCTGATCTGTCGAAAATCTGCTTTCAACGCGGTAACGCTTTTATCTGGACTCCTGCTCACAGCACCTTTTGCCCAGGCGGCAACCGGGCCCGGTGCCAGATCCATTTCGCCGAGTTCAGGAACCGCCGACGGCGGGACCGTAGTCACGATCTCCGGCACGAATTTCCAAAGCGGCGCGACCGCGACGGTCGGCGGCGTGGCGCTGACCAACCTGACAGTCACCGGTGATTCGATCAAGGGAACCACGGCAGCGCACTTGGCCGGAGGCGCGGACGTGGTGGTGACCAATCCGGATGGCCAGCACGCCATGCTGCGAGCCATGATGCACAACCAGGGGTTTGAAGCCGGCTCGTCGGATTGGCTCTTCTCCGGTCAGGGATCGGCCAGCGTGGTGAGCAACGTCAACAACGCGCACAACGGAACCTATTACGCTGAACTCTCTTCGCCCAAAGCCGGCGATCAGCCGGCATTCTTCGCCGCCAGCGGGGGATCATCGAAATATTTCCCGGTCGCTGCCGGCGATGTGGTTACCTTCGGCGGCTGGGCCTACCGGGTTTCGGGCGACGGCCGGGCTCGCTGGACCCTGGAAGTGACCGATTCGCAGCAGAAGAATGCAACGTACATTGCCGCGGCGCCGGGTAATGTCGGCTCCGAGGAGTGGGATCTGCAGCAAAGCAGTTACACCGTGCCGTCGGGAAAGGCGTTCGTGCGCCTGTATTGCGAAATCACGCTGAACACGGTCGCCGCAGTGGCGCGATTCGACGATGCCGTGTTGAAAATTTCTCCCGGAGGCGGCTACGGATACACCTTCGTCTCGCCGCCCATCCTGACCAGGATCACGCCCAACTGGGGCGCGCCTGCAGGCGGAACGAGCCGGACCGCCATCGGCACCGGCTTTGCCACCGGCGACAAGATCTCGTTGGGCGGCAACGCAGGCAGCGACGTCATCGTGAATGGCGCCAATGCCATCACGTTCTTCGCGCCCTCCGGCGCGGCTGGGACGGTTGCCGCGACCGTGACCAGCTCCGACGGCCAGAGCAGCAAGGTCGCGAGCGCGTACACGTACAAAACGCCGCCCGCCCCGCCATCCGGGATGACCAAGATTCACCACATTGTTTTCGAAATCCAGGAGAACCGGTCGTTTGACGACTATTTCGGAGTGATGAACCAGTACCGCGCGAATAACGGCGTCAACGACAATGCGGTCGACGATCTCAACCTCAACACCTCGTTGCCCGACATTGCCGGCCAGATGATCAAGCCGTTCCACATGCAGACTGAGTGCATGGAAAACACGCAACCGAGCTGGGATGCCAGCCACGCCGATTATGACAACGGCAAGATGGACGGCTTCATGAAGACGGGAAACAATTTCGCCGAGTCGTCGATTATCGACCCGAACGGCACGCGCGCCATGGGCTACTTCGACTGGACCGATCTGCCCTACTACTACGCGCTGGCCTTCGACTTTGCCACCAGCGACCGCTGGTTCTCTCCTGTGATGGGACCGACCGGGGCGAATCGCGCCTACACTTTCGCGGCCACCTCGCTCGGGTGGGTTTCGACTCCGCAGCCGCCGAACGGCGGCTTACCCAACTTCACCATCTTCGATCTGCTCGATCAGGCGGGCATCTCCTGGAAGTACTACTACCAGAACTCGCATCCCACATGGATTCCGGAATGGTCGGTATATACCCGGGATCAAAGTAAAATCGTCCCGCTCAATCCCAACTACTACGATGACGTGGCGGATGAGAGCACATTTCCACAAGTTGTGTTCATCGAAGAAAACGGCGACAAGGATGAGCATCCCAAGCCCGATCCGGGAACGAGCGGGGCGACAGAGAACATTCAGTCGGGAGCGGAACTGCTGTCGAACATCATCGGCGGGCTAATGGGTAGCCCATCGTGGCAGTCGTCGGTGTTCATTCTGACCTGGGATGAGGCGGGCGGCATCCACGACCATACGGTGCCGCCGGCGATGGCAGCACCAGACGGCTATACGCCGAAAACCAATCCCGCGGTCGATCAGCCGGGAGTCTTCAACCAGGCGGGATTCCGCGTGCCTTTGATTGTGATCTCTCCGTGGACCGGGCCGCATCAGGTATCACATACGGTGCGCGATCACACCTCGATCCTGAAACTGATTGAGACGAGATTCAGCCTGCCGCCGCTGACGGCGCGCGACGCCGCGGCCGACAACATGTCGGAGTTCTTCAATTTCTCCAGCCCGCCGTGGATGACGCCTCCGACGCTGCCCACGCAGCCGACCAGCGGGACTTGCGATTTGAATCTGGAGACGGCGCCGGGCTCGTGAGCCCGAAACTATAGGTTGGCCGGTTGGCAGGGCGATCGCAGCGTTCGAATCCCGTCGGCGATTCTAGCCGGAGACGGCAAAGGAGACGCGTTCGTCTTCCTGCGGCAGCAGGTCGCGAGCGTGATCTTTGTGGCTCTTGCGCTTGTGCAGCCAATGCTGCAACTGCTTGCGCGCCGCGGGCGCCAGTCTGGAGAAGAACAGTCCGGCGCGGCCGTGCTCGCTCGCCCAGATCACATCCGCGTGTCCATGCAAGGTAACGTCGGTGCCCGGCAGAACGCAATGAAACGCGACATCTGAGCTCATGGGGATGGCTTCGCTCGCCTGCAAGGCCAGGCCATGTTCCCCGATATCGAGTGTGATGGCCTGCACCGGGCCGGCTTCGAGATCGAGGTAAACCAGAGTCTTCATTTCGTAGCGGGCGGACTTGCGGCGCTGCGCTTTGCGGGGCCGCTTGCCGCCGAGAGCGTCACGAATCTGGTCGGCTTCGAGCGGACGATACAAAATGCGGTTGGCTCCCGACTGGAAGGCCTGGCCCGTCCCCGGCCACACGCGGCTGGCCACGGCCAGCAACAAAGGTTTCTGCGCGGGCGGCAGCAGCGAGGCCATGCGGATGGCTTCTTCGGCGCCGGGCAGGTCAAAATCGACGATCAGAATGCTGGAGCGTCCGGCCAGGACCAGTTCCAGTGCCTTCTTCTGCGACGAGCACGAGAGGAGACCGATACCCAGGTCATCCAGCGTGGATCGCAGGGTTTGCAGCGAACTTTTGTCGTGACAAAGAACCGCGGCGGACTGGCGCATGCCCTCAAAGTACGAAGCAGCCGCGGGTTGCGTAAGGTCACAGCGGTAATCCGCGAAAGGGTTACTAACGACCTCTGGAAAAGGCGGGAAAGACGGGAGTTAGAGCGGGAAGCGGGAGGGGCAGCGGCGCCGGAAGTTGATACTTTGGTGACGTTTTGAATCTGCTGCTAGACTTGTAGAGTAGAGTGTCATGAAGGTGCGAAATCAAAAGAGAGAAGGTCGCATGCCCGCTTCGGGAGTGAAGAAATCCGCGATGGACACATTGCTCGAGAGCATGGACCAGCTCGCCCAATCTGCAGCTGAGAAGATGACGCCGGAAGAGTTGAAGCAGGCGCGTCAAGAAATTAACGAGTCGATCGACCGCGTTGTCGCTGAAGGTCGGCAACGGCGTCGCGAAACTGCCTGATCCGTTCCATTCTTTTCTCCTTTCCCATCGATGGTTCGAGGCGATTAATAATCGCAATGTAAGTGGATTCCGCCTCTTCATTGCCCTCCGCCGCTTCCGCGACCAGCTCGGCAATCCGCTTCATGTCGTCGCGCAACCGCTGTGCTTCTTCCGGGTCTTGATAGGTGCGGCCGGGGTCGCGGCGGGTTTTTGTCCACTTGGACATGTTAGCGCTTCAGCGAAACAAACTTGTCGCCCGTCCTCATCTTGGTCTCGAAGATCTCTTTGTGTGACGCGAGGGCAGACTCGATAGCCTGCCGTGATGCTTTCATCTTGAAGTACTCAAGCGCATCTTGCAGGTCAATCACTAGAATCTCCCCTGTCTGTTCCAAGATTGCTTGCATTGCCATCCAGAGCGGAAGTCTTTCGTAGGTGTTGACCGCAATTTTCTTGGAAACGTCTTCCCCGCGCCGCAAGTCCTTCAGTGTGTCGTCAAATTTCTCGTCGCCTAGAATCGAGATGATCCGAGCCATGCGTTCTTCACGCGCCTTTGCCTCCCGTTCCAGATCGTGAAAGCGGATAACGGAAGGCCGCAGCGCATTCTGCTCGGAGTAGTTCTTGAGCAGCTGCTTATCGTCCTCGTCGTACTGCTGGTTGAGTCGCTTCGCAATGTCCGCGAACCTAATCACATTGCAAATAGTAAACGAATGATCAACACAGGTCAACGTGTATGTTGATTATGTGTTGCATCGCCTCGCTAAAGTCAGAAAGCCGGAGACACCGGTCCCTTCCGGAGCGGTGCAAACTGACCGAAGGGCGCGCTGCTATAATCAAAAATTGCTCTCATGACCACAAAGCGACTGATTCGATCGACCACGGTTTTGTCGGTGCGCCGGGATGGGCACGTCGTGATGGCGGGCGACGGGCAAGTCACGCTAGGCGAGTCAGTTATCAAGCACACCGCGAAGAAAATCCGGCGGCTTTATAACGACAAGATTCTTTCCGGATTCGCGGGCTCGACCGCCGATGCCTTTACCTTGTTCAGCCGATTCGAAGGCAAGCTTGAGCAGTATCATGGCAACCTCGGCCGCGCTGCTGTGGAGCTGGCGAAGGATTGGCGAACCGACAAGTTCCTGCGCCACCTCGAGGCTCTGCTGATTGTCTGCGACAAGGAGCAGACGTTTCTGCTCAGCGGCCAGGGAGATGTGATCGAGCCCGATACTGGCATCGCCGCCATCGGCAGCGGAGGACCCTATGCGCAGGCGGCGGCGCAGGCGCTGGCCGAGCATACGCAACTCAGCGCCCGTCAGATTGCCGAAGAATCGATGAAGATTGCGGGCAAGATGTGCATCTATACAAATGACAGGGTAACGATCGAAGAACTTTAAAGTCAGACCTCGGATCTACGGCTTCGGGCCGCAGCGAAGTTTTCTCCGATGCCGCCATGTTCGAGGTCTTTGGGTCTGCGGTCTCAAGGTCCGATTTATGGCTATTTATCTACCATCCTCGGCTGAAGAAGAGCAGCTCGCGCTGGACGAACTTACTCCGCGCGAAATCGTTGTGGAACTCGACAAACACGTCATCGGCCAGAAAGACGCCAAGCGCGCCGTGGCCATCGCGCTGCGCAACCGCATGCGGCGGCAAAAGCTTCCGCCCGATCTCGCGGAAGAGATCATGCCGAAGAACATCATCATGATCGGCCCGACCGGCGTGGGCAAAACCGAGATCGCGCGGCGGCTGGCCAAGCTGGCGAATTCCCCCTTTCTGAAAGTGGAAGCCTCGAAGTTCACCGAAGTGGGTTATGTGGGGCGCGACGTGGAATCGATGGTGCGCGATCTGGTGGAGATCGCCATCGACAACGTGCGCGAAGAAAAGCTGGAAGACGTGGCCGACAAGGCCGAACTGAACGCGGAAGAGCGGCTGCTCGACATCCTGCTGCCGCCATCCCCTCCGCCGCGCCAGGATTCTCCTTCAGCCGGCGGCGTGGTGATCGACGGCAGCGCGGCGCTGACCGAATCGGCCAACCGCACGCGGGAAAAACTGCGGCAGCAACTGCGAGAAGGCAAGCTCGACGAACGCGTGGTCGAGATTGACGTGCGCGAGCGCAACTTCCCTTCGTTTGAAATCATCTCCAACCAGGGCGTCGAGGAGATGGATGTCAACATCAAAGATATGCTGCCCAACATCTTCGGCCAGCGTACCAAGAAGCGGAAGATGAAAGTAAACGAAGCTTTCGAATACCTGATTCAGGAAGAAGAACAGCGCCTCATCGACATGGACCAGGTCACGCGCATGGCCATTGACCGGGTGGAAAACTCCGGGATCGTATTCCTGGACGAGATCGACAAGATCGCCGGGCGCGAAGGCGGCCACGGTCCGGATGTTTCGCGCGAGGGCGTGCAGCGCGACATCCTGCCGATTGTCGAAGGCACAACCGTGAACACCCGCTACGGCATGGTGCGCACGGACCATATTCTGTTCATTGCCGCGGGTGCGTTTCACGTATCGAAGCCAAGTGACTTGATTCCCGAGTTGCAGGGTCGCTTCCCGATTCGCGTGGAGCTGCAGTCGCTGACCATGGAAGATTTTGTGCGCATTCTGACCGAGCCCAAGTCTTCGCTGGTCAAGCAATACACGGCGCTGCTCGAAACCGAAGGCGTAAAGCTGGAATTCACGCAGGAAGCGTTGGCCGAGATTGCCGAGTTTGCCTTCCGCGTCAATGAGAGCACGGAGAACATCGGGGCGCGGCGGCTGCACACCATCATGGAACGCGTGCTGGACGAATTGAGCTTCGACGCTCCCGAAAAGAAAGGTCAGCAGATCACCGTCGATGCCGCATATGTGCGGCAGATGCTGACCGACATCGTGAAGGACCAGGATCTGAGCCGGTACATTCTGTAGTCCCGACTCCCATTCTGCCTGGCTCCCATTCTGCAGTGGCAGAAGCCTCTTCGCTACAGCTTGGTCTGGTAGTCTGTTCTTTCCAGCATGAGACTCTCGATGCGGACGCGCTGGCTGGCGATGGCTGCGCCGATGGTGTTGTCGGCGTGTGCGACCATGGGGCCGCCGCAGCCTCCCTCGCTCATGCTGCCCAAGCCGCCCTCGGATTTGCGGGCCACCCGCAACGGCTCCAAAGTTGTTCTGACCTGGACGCCCCCCGCGATCACGACCGACCGGCAGACGATCCGCACTCTGGGCTCAACGTCGATTTGCCGAAGCCCGGCGCAGATGAGCGAGTGCGGAACGCCGGTGAGCCAGGCTCCGCCTCCGAGCACCGCGAAATCCTCCGGATCCAAGGCAACCGAGTCGTACACCGACACATTGCCCCTGGATTTGCAGAGTGAGAATCCTTCCGCCTCGATTACGTATGGCGTCGAAGTTCTCAACCGCAACGGGCGCGGCGCCGGCCTCTCGAATCTGGTCGAGGTTCCGCTGATTCGGACGCTTCCACCGCCGGCCAACTTTGCGGCGCAGGTTACGAGTCAGGGCATCGTGCTGACCTGGACCGCCGAGCCGCCGCCCGAAAGCTCGGCAGACGTGCATTACCTCTACCGGGTTCATCGGCAGTTGATGGGAAGTAGGCAAGAGACGATCGCGGGCGAACTTCCTGCCGGCAGTGAACGCGAGTTTACCCTGACCGATCCCAGCTTCGAGTGGGAGAAGACGTACGAGTACCAGCTTCAGGCGGTCACCGTGATCAGCGAGCCGGGGAAGCGCGAAGTCGACGTGAACGGCGAAGATTCACCCGCGGTCAAAGTTTTTGCCGACGACGTGTTTCCGCCGGCGGTGCCTTCCGGCTTGCAGGCTGTGTATTCAGGAGCGGGCGGCGAGGCGTTCATCGACCTGATATGGACTCCGGTCTCGGACGCCGATCTTGCCGGTTACAACATCTACCGCAGCGAAAGCGGCGGCGCTGCGGTGAAACTGAATCGAGAACTGGTGAAGACTCCGGCATTCCGCGACGCAACGGTGGCCGTCGGCAAGTCGTACGTGTATTCCGTCACTTCGGTGGACGCGCGCGGGAACGAGAGCGCGCGCTCAGAAGAAGCCAGCGAACGAGTGCCTTGAAAGGCGCACCTCCGATTCCGGGAAGAAACGCCCCGAGATGTCCACCCGGCTCGCCGTCGTAAACGGGACGGACACCGGGTGCGTTACTGATTCCGGGCAACGATCGGCCTCACCTCAATCGAACCGAAGCGGGCGGAGGGAATGCGGGCGGCAACCGCGATGGCATCGTCCAGATCCGTGGCTTCGATCATGTAAAAGCCCCCAAGTTGCTCCCTGGTCTCGGCGAAGGGACCATCGGTAACCATCCGCTTCTGATCGCGAATCCGCACCGTGGCCGCGGCCGTGATCGGTTGCAGTTGGTGCCCGGCCTTGAAGTGGCCGCTTTTCATGATGCTTTCGGTGAAATCCCCATATTCCTTGTAGACCGCGTTTCGATCGGCTTCGGAACGCTGGTTCCAATCGCTCTCTTTGTCATAGATCAGCAAGAGATATTGCATCGTTCAGTCTCTCCTTCGTGCTGGGCGGGATGGGGCCCAAACTCTGGACCTTCGCAGGATAGTCGATTCGACAGCTCATTTTTCGACAGCCAGGAATCTTAAATATTTTTCCTCGCCGTTCTTCTCAGCTTAGAGTTATGTGTTTAGATAGATGGCGATGAAATACTGCAGGTTCCAAACCAATGGCCAGGCGCAGTACGGGCTGGTCGAGTCGGTGGCGGGGCGGGAGTCGATCGTCCGGATTCTGCTCACCCCGCCGGAAGAGGCCGAAGGCGACATGGAGAGTCTGCGCACCCGGCGAATCGAGCCCATTCCGCTGGACGAAGCCGCGCTGCTGCCGCCGGTCCGGCCGTCGAAGATCGTGTGCGTGGGGCGCAACTATCGCGAGCACGCTGCGGAACTGGGACACGAGGTCCCGAAAGAGCCGTTGATCTTTCTCAAGGCGACGTCGGCGCTGCTGGCGCCGGGCGCGACCGTGCGGCGTCCGAAGATTTCCGAACGCGTCGATTATGAGGGAGAACTCGGCGTAGTGATCGGGCGGACCTGCTTCCAGCCTCCGGCAGACGCCGACATCAAGCGGTACATCCTTGGCTATACCTGCGTGAACGATGTGACGGCGCGCGATCTGCAGGAAAAAGACGGCCAGTGGAGCCGGGCCAAGGGCTTTGACACGTTCTGCCCGGTGGGCCCGTTGGTGACCGATGAGATCGATCCCTGTTTCGGGGCGGGGGCAGGGGTGGGCGTGGAAACGCGCGTCAATGGCGCGGTCAAGCAGAACGGCAACACGCGCGATTTTATTTTTGATCTGCAGCGGGTGATCCGCCACATCGCGCAGGCGATGACGCTGTTCCCGGGCGACCTGATTCCGAGCGGCACGCCTTCGGGCGTGGGCCCGGTGGTAGCCGGAGACCTGATGGAAGTCACCGTCGAGGGCGTGGGCACATTGCGGAATCCGGTAGCGGACGAGTAGGTGCGTCAGGGATTACGACACTGGGTGGCCTTCTCCTTGCTGATCCCTGCGGAGGAACAAGGTTGCCAGATTCGCTTCACGGTGATTGTGAGTGTGAACCCGGATTTCGTGAGTTGTCCCGGAACACCGTCTTAAGTCTCTCATTTTCGATCCCGACCGATCACTGCTTCAGCAGGCCGTAGACTTCGACCTCGCTTCTGGTGCCGAAGTAGACGCGGCCGTTGACTACGACCGGAATGACGAAGCGGGCGGCCAGGGCGGCGCGGTCGCGTTGGCTGTTTTGTTCGGAGTTGTAGATCGGCTCGCCCAGCCTGGTTGCGTCGAAGGCGTAGAGGACGGCGTTTTTCGTGTCGGGCCCGTCCCAGGTTTTAGTGGCGATGGCCCAGACGATCGCATTCTTGTTGCCGTCGGCGGAAACGGAAGGGGTTGCGCCGGGATCGACGAACTTCGTCCTTGAGGTGGCGCGCAGCGTCAGGCGACCGTTCTTGAGATCGTAGTCCCTGAGAAAATCATTGCTGGTGGCGAAGAACGCGTGGCCGTTGAAGTACGCGATCGCGCCCAGCCCTGGGCCGGAGAGCTTTATGATCTGCAGCAGCGCATCGCTGGTGGGGTGAAACTTCCCCATATTGTCGCGATCGATTACGTAGATGGTCGAATCTTTGGTCGGCTGCAGAAGCACGTGAGGATGTGGGCCGGGTTGGTCGGGGATGAGCGTGGGACCGCTTGATCCGACGTCGGTGTCAGCCTCGCTGATGCGTTGCTGATCGTGCGGCGTGAAGTAGTCGCGGATGGCAAGGGAAGAGCCATCGAGTTTGAGGACGGAGTCGCCGTAGTCGCGGCCACCGTTGGCGGCGTCGAAGGTGCCATTGCCGGTCGGGACATAGAGGTTGCCCTCTGCGTCGACGGCCGGGCCGGTGTCGCTGAGCCAGATACCGGCTTGCGTGCCGTCGGGATTCACGTTGAGTACCGATTTCTGCGCAAGCGTGTGGGCGTCGTAGGACATGACCCAGCCATGGTAGGGATCGACGTCGCATGACGATGCCCACTCCAGGTACACGGTGCTGTTCGCCAGAGTGAGCGCGGCACGGGGGTTTTCTCTGAGCGGATCGAACGCGATCTGGCCCTGGCTGGCGCCGGCGCCCTTGCCGGGCACCGAAGCTGTGATCAGCTTCGGTCCTCCAAACTTCTCCAGCCCGGTTGTGATCGCCAGCGCATGCAATTGCTGGAGATGCTGGTCGCTGCCGACCTTGTGCGGAATCATGGCGCGGGCGAGCACGTACAGCGTGCCGGTTTTGAGGTCGATCACCGGCGTGGACGTGATGCCAACTTCCGGGCGGATGAACGGGCACGCCACGACGTCTTCCGAAAGCGTGGTGACGCCGTGTGATCTGTCGAGGAAGCTAACTTTCCAGAGCGGAGAATCGTTGGGGCGATCGGCGTCGAAGGCATAGACGCTGTCGTGTTCTGTGGCGACGTAGAGAACGTCGTGCGTGCCTTTGCCTGGGATGGGGACGGCCGGGACGTAGAGCGGCTGCGCGTAGACTGCACCGTCTACTTTGAACGCGCCCAGTTTGCCGAACTGCTGCGCATTGACGTTCTGCGGTGTGAGAATCCTTTCGTGCAGGGTGGCGGCGGTCCGGGAGTTGTTGTACTGCGATGTCGTGACTTGCGCGGCACACAGCCCGACGGCCAAGGCCAAAGTGCAAGCGGCGAGGCAACCCCTGAGATTCATGGAAGGCTCCGGGAACGGTTTGATGGGAAGAGACTCTTGCCTTGGATGCGGGTTGCTCCGGCGAGAGCCCGTTCATTTTAGACGTTCCGGAGAAAATGCGGGGAGCGATGTCCGTTCGCTGCTGCGACTGAGCAGCCCTTGCAGATGAAGGTCGCCTACGCTTCCACCGCTTCGCGTTTCGTCGCCAGCAGCTGCCGTAGGACATACTGCAGAATCCCGCCGTTCGCGTAATACAGCGCTTCCTGCGGCGTGTCGATGCGCACCAGCGCCTCGAACTCGATCGGGTCCGCGCCTTTGGCCTTGGCTTTCACTTTCACGGTGCGTCCGGCGGCGAAGTGGTCGACCACGTCGCGGATGCCGGTGATATCGAACACTTCTTCTCCGGTCAGCTGCAGCGATTCGGCGTTCTGGCCGGAAGGAAATTGCAGCGGCAGAATGCCCATGCCCACGAGGTTGGAACGATGAATCCGCTCGTAGCTTTCGGCGATCACGGCGCGCACGCCCAGTAGCGCCGGGCCCTTCGCGGCCCAGTCGCGCGACGATCCCGAGCCGTACTCCTTTCCGGCGAGAATGACGAGCGACGTTTCATCGGCGCGATATTTTTCCGACGCGTCAAAGATCGACATCTCGGTATTCGTGGGCAGATGGCGGGTGAATCCGCCTTCGGTCGCGACCAGCTTGTTGCGCAGACGGACGTTGGCAAACGTGCCCCGGACCATCACTTCGTGATTGCCGCGGCGCGAGCCGTAGGAGTTGAAATCCGCTGGCTTTACGCCATGTTCCTGCAGATATTTTCCCGCGGGGCTGTCTTTCTTGATCGAGCCCGCGGGAGAGATGTGATCGGTGGTGACGCTGTCGCCGAGAACGGCCAGCGCCCGCGCCTTCTTAATCTCCTGCACCGGCGCGGGTTTCACCGCCATGTCGTCGAAGTAAGGCGCGCGTCGGATGTAGGTCGAAGATTTTTCCCAGGCATAAGTCTCGCCTTTCGGAACGCTGAGACCGCGCCAGCGTTCGTCGCCCTGAAAAACCTCGCCGTAGGACTTGGCGAACATCTCCGACGAAATCGATTGCTGAATCGCCTCTTCCACTTCGCGCGACGACGGCCAGATATCCGCCAGATAAACTTCTTTTCCCTCGCGATCCTTGCCCAGCGCGTCTTTGCGCAGGTCGGTGTCGATGCGTCCGGCAAGCGCGAAGGCCACGACCAGCGGCGGCGACATCAGGTAATTGGCGCGGACTTCAGAGTTGATGCGTCCCTCGAAGTTGCGATTGCCCGAGAGCACGCTGGCCACAACGAGTTCTTTGTCGTCGATGACTTTCGAGACTTCTTCCGGTAGCGGGCCGGAGTTGCCGATGCAGGTGGTGCAGCCGTAGCCGACGACGTGAAATTTCAGTTTTTCGAGATAGGGCAACAGGCCGGATTTTTCCAGATAGTCGCGGACAACCTTCGACCCGGGCGCGAGCGAAGTCTTGACCCACGCGGGAACGGTGAGGCCTTTCTCGACGGCCTTTTTGGCCAGCAGGCCGGCGCCGATCAGGACCGATGGATTCGAAGTGTTGGTGCAGGAAGTGATGGCGGCGATGACCACGCTGCCGTGCCTGAGTGCGTCTTTCACCGAGCCGGAAACGTGCTCGTGCACGTTGGGATCTTCGACGCCGATCGCGGCCGGGCTGCCGCCTTCGGCTTCCCAGGTTTTGGAGTTATTCCCCGGTCTGGCAAATTCGGCGAGACCTGGGACGCCCCCGCCTGTGGAGGTCTTCGCGGCGGATTTGGGCTTGATCAGCGACGGCAGAGCCTTGGTGAACGATTCGGCGGCTTGCGAAAGAACGACGCGGTCCTGCGGGCGCTTGGGACCGGCGAGCGATGGCTCGACCGTCGCGAGATCGAGAGAGAGCAGCTCGGAGTATTCGGCTTCGAGAGTTTTTTCGTCGTGGAAGAGTCCCTGCTCGCGCGCATAGGCTTCGACCAGCGCGATCTGCTCGTCGCTGCGTCCGGTGAGCTTGAGATATTTGAGCGTCTCTTTGTCGATGGGGAAGATGCCGCAGGTCGCGCCGTATTCCGGGGACATGTTGGCGATGGTGGCACGGTCGGCAAGCGGAAGATCGCGCAGGCCGGGGCCGAAGTACTCGACGAATTTTCCGACCACCCCGTGCTTGCGCAGCATCTCGGTGATGGTGAGAACGAGATCGGTCGCGGTCGCGCCCTCGCGCAGACGTCCTGCCAGCTTCACCCCGACGACCAGCGGAATCAGCATGGAGACCGGCTGGCCCAGCATCGCGGCCTCAGCTTCGATCCCGCCTACGCCCCACCCCAGCACCCCCAACCCATTCACCATCGTTGTGTGACTGTCGGTGCCGACAAGGGTGTCGGGATAGGCAACGAGCTTGCCGGCGTTCTCGTGAACGAAGACGACGCGGGCGAGATATTCGAGGTTGACCTGGTGGACGATGCCGGTGTCGGGCGGGACGATGGCAAGATTGCGGAAGCCGGTTTGCCCCCAGCGGAGAAACGAATAGCGCTCTTTGTTGCGCTGGAATTCGAGGAGCGCGTTCATGTCGAGGGCGTTAGGAGAGCCGAATTCGTCGACCTGGACCGAGTGATCGATGACGAGTTCGACCGGCTGCAGCGGATTGATCAGAGCGGCGTCGCCGCCGAGTTGCTTCATGGCGTCGCGCATGGCGGCAAGGTCGACGACGCAGGGGACGCCGGTGAAATCCTGCAGGAGGACGCGGCTGGGAGTGAAGGCGATCTCTTTATCCGGCCGGGAATTCTTGTTCCATGCCGCCAGAGCGCGGATTTCTTCCTTGCTGACGTTGCGGCCATCTTCGGTGCGGAGCAGGTTCTCGAGAAGAATGCGGAGGGAAAACGGCAGGTGCTGAGTCGAGATACCCTGCTGGTCGAGCGCATCGAGACGATGAATCTCGTATTCTTTGCTTCCGACTTTGAAAGTGGACCGAGAATTGAAGCTATTTGAAGACATGATGGCCTCGCAGGTGGAATAAAAACGCCAGGAATCTCTACCGCAGGCGTAACCGCAAGAATCCCCACCACAAGTTTAGTCGTTTTGCGGAAGGTTGCGTAGAGGGGCGAAGAACTTAACGGCGAGGCGCGGCCGCGGGGCGGCTTACCTGGCGCGGAGAAGAAGAACGGGGACGCTGATGTTGTGGCGGACCCGGTCGGCCGTCGATCCGAGAAAGACGTCAGCCAGAAAACGGTGACCGTGGGTGCTCATAGCGACAAGTTGGCAGCCTCGCTGTTCCACCCACCTGATGATTTCGCGCGAAGGCTCGCCGTAAGCCAGTTCCGCTTCGGTCGAGATGCCCTCGGTCTGGAACTCGGTGCGGACGCTTTCGAGGTAAGCCGTGTCTTCGGTGATTTCGCGGCTGACGGCGTCCGGGCCGTAAGTCCGGGCAGCCCATCCGTCAGCGACGTGAAGCAGTACGAGCCGGCTGTGAGCCAGCCGGGCCAACTGCTTGACGTGATCAATAATGGCCCGATCACTGGGAGTTCCGTCGAGCGTGACCAAAATCGTGTCGTACATAGATTTTCCGTTGGGCCGCTCAGCCTCCGGCGACGACGCGCCATGCCGCATGGATCGATTCCGGCAGACCGTAGAGGTCGATGGCGGTGATCAGGATAGCACTGCCCCATCCGGCGAGAAGCAGGAACCAGCCATTTTTCCATTCGCCCATGCGCTTACGGGAACTGGTGAACTGCAGCAGCGGAAACATGGCAAAGGGAAGCTGCAGGGCCAGGACGACCTGGCTGAGGGTGAGCAGGTCGGTGACGCTGCTGTCGCCGCGGAGCCCGATGATCAGGACGGCTGGCAGAATGGCCAGACTGCGGGTGATGAGGCGACGCACCCACGGCTTCAGGCGCCAGTGCATGAAACCTTCCATGACCACCTGACCGGCAAGCGTCCCAGTAATGGTGCTGCTCTGACCACTGGCGAGCAGGGCGATGGCGAAGAGGGTTCCGGCGAAAGTCGTGCCGAGCAGGGGAGCGAGGGTGAGATAGGCGACGCGAATCCAGTCGCTGTCGGCGTTGAAAAAGACGACGTGGCCGCCGGAGACGACAACACTGTTCTTGCCGAAAAAGACCATGGCCGCGAGGACGAGGATTGCCGCGTTAATGAAGAAGGCGATGGTCAGGGCGACGATGGAATCGAGGGTGTTGAAGTCGATGGCGCGCCGTATGGATTTCCGGTCCTTCTGCAGCTTCCGGCTCTGCACCAGGGCGGAATGCAGATAAAGATTGTGCGGCATAACGGTCGCGCCGATGATTCCGATGGCGATGTAGAGCATTCCTACCTGCCGGAAATTTGGCAGGAACATGGCGTGCCCCATCTCGAGAAAACTCGGACGGGTCTGGGGAAGAACGAAAATCTCAATGAAATAACAGATCGCGATCGTGGCAATCAGCACGACGACGATGCCCTCGATGGTGCGCATGCCAAAACGCTGCAGGGCCAGAAGCAGCAGCACATCCACGCCGGTGATGATGACCGCCCAGAGCAGCGGGATGTGGAAGAGAAGGTTGATGGCGACGGCGCTGCCCAGGACCTCGGCGAGGTCGCAGGCTCCAATGGCGATCTCGCTCATCAGCCAGTTCGGCCAGCGGGTCCAACGCGGATACCAGTCGCGGCAGCATTGGGCAAGGTCCTTGCCGGTGACCACGCCGAGGCGCGCGGAGATGACTTGCATGAAGATGGCCATGAGGCTGGCCAGTCCCACCACCCACAGCAGACCATACTTGAACTGAGCTCCGCCCTGGAGGTCGGTGCCCCAGTTGCCGGGATCCATGTATCCGACGCTGACGAGGATAGCGGGGCCGACGAAGGCCCGCCACTGATCCCAGAAACCGGCCTCATGATGGGGAACGGCGACGGAACTGTGGGTTCCTTCCAGCGACAGATGATTGTGCGGAGAGGCTGGTTGCGCCGCCGGCGCCGGGATGAGCCCGGCGGAAACATTGTCCCTTCCCACTTTGTCGCCATCAGCCATGCGCGCAGTTCTCGGTGACGGGCCCCAGACGCGGAAACTTATGTTAGGCAGTATACACCACAATCGGTTAACTATGGTTAACGAAAAGGATCAGACGGCAGGAGAGGCTGGGGCAACCCAGATCCGGTCGGCGGCGAGGCCTCCGAGAACGACGGAGCCGTTCGCTGTGCGGATGGAAAGAGTGCGGTCATAATTGCGTTCGAGCAGACGGAAGCGGGCGCCGGGTCGGATGCCGCGAGTTTCGAGGTATTCGAGGAGCTGACGGTCGCGTTCGTAAATACCGCTGACGACGTAGCTCTGTCCGGTAGCGGCTTCGGAGAGCAGAACCAATCCACGGCGGCGGCGGCTGGCCGGGCCCTCGAGTTCGCTGAGGTTGCCGTGCGGGCAAGCTCCGCCGCGGCCGAGCCTGGCCAGAAGCTTAGCCTCAAAATCAGGAGAGACGGCATGTTCCAGGCGTTCGGCCTCGTCATGCACCTTCCACCATTCCATGCCAAACATTTCCGACAACATGCGTTCGATCAGATGATGGCGCAGGGTGAGCTTGCGGGCGATGCGGCGTCCGGCGGGAGTCAGGCGCACTTCGCCACCGCCTTCGACGCGCACCAGGCCGTCTTTCTTGAGCCGGCGGAGAGCCATGGTGACGGCGGGCGCTGAAACTTTGTGCCAGTCGGCGAGGCGAGCGGAGATGACGACTTCGCCTTCGGCCTCGGCTTCGAGAATGGATTTGAGGTAGTCCTCTTTGGAGACCGTGATCACGGGGAGATTATACGGCGACGGATACCCGCTCACTCAGGTCGAAGACGAACTGGGAGTCCGGGGGATCATTGGAGATGCAGGGAAAAACCCCCGCATCTGGCAAAGACCGCCGGAAGTGTGGCTCCGACAGCTGAGATTTCGAAACCCCGATTTCCACCCCTCGAACGAAACGCAAGAAGGATGAGGCAACCGGCGTGAACGTTTGACAGGGTTTCGTTCGTTCCCTAACCTTATTCGTTCTGGCCTATGAAAATTCTGGTACTAGGTGGCGGCGGGCGCGAACACGCGCTGGTGTGGAAGCTCAGGCAATCCGCGCGCGTGTCGCAGCTGTATTGCGCCCCGGGAAATGGCGGGATCGCGGATGAGGCCGAGTGCCTGGCGGTCGATCTGAAAAGTCTGGAGTCGATGACCGCTCTGGCGAGGCGGTTGGAGCCGGATTTGACGGTGGTAGGTCCGGAGTTGCCTTTGACGCTGGGCGTGGTGGATGAGTTCACGCGGCGGGCATGGCGGGTGTTTGGTCCGACGCAGTCGGCGGCGCGGCTGGAGTCGAGCAAGAGCTTCGCCAAGGAGTTTCTGAAGCGGCATCACATCCCGACGGCCCCGTTCGCGATTTGCGATTCGATCGAGCAGGTGCGGGCCGAACTGGGACACTTCCATGCTCCGGTGGTGGTGAAGGCCGATGGGCTGGCGGCGGGGAAGGGCGTCGTCATCGCAAAGACCAAAGAAGAGGCGGCGAGCGTAGCGGCGGAGATGCTGAGCGGAAAGATGCTGGGCGAGGCCGGAGCGCGCGTGGTGCTGGAAGAATGTTTGAAGGGCGATGAGCTGTCGTTTCTGGTGTTCAGCGACGGCGAACGAGTGGCGCCAATGGTCGGCGCGCAGGATCATAAGCGCGTGGGCGATGGAGATACGGGTCCGAATACGGGAGGGATGGGCGCGTATTCGACAGAGGAGATCGTGGACGAGCAAATGCGCGACTGGCTGGTGCATCACATCGCGCAGCCGGTGGTGGCGGGAATGAAGGCGGAGGGCGCGGAGTTCAAAGGCGTGCTGTATTGCGGTCTGATGATGACGGCGCGCGGTCCGATGGTGCTGGAGTTCAACTGCCGGTTTGGCGATCCGGAGACGCAGCCGATTCTGATGCGGCTGGAGAGCGATCTGGTCGAGGCGCTGGAGGCGTCGATCGAGGGCCGGGTGAGCGAAGGGGATTTCAAATGGTCGCCGGATGCGTCGGTGTGCGTGGTGATGGCGTCGGGAGGGTACCCGGAGACCTATGCTGTGGGGAAAAAGATTGAAGGCCTGACGGAGGCTGCGGCGGTCGAGGGCGTGAAGGTCTTTCATGCCGGGACATCGAAGCGGGATGGCGAATTCTACACCTCAGGCGGGCGCGTGCTGGGGGTGACGTCGCGGGCGGCGGATTTGGAGATGGCCGTGGCGCGGGCGTATGAGGCGTGCGGCAAGATTGCGTTTGAGGGCGCGCATTATCGGAAGGATATTGCGGGAAAGGCAATGAAGAAGTAGGACCGGCCCTGCGAAAAGCATGCAGGGCGAGGCATGCGGCTTTCGGAGGGGTTGCATAGATCCTTCGCGGCAAAAGACGCCGTTCGGGAGGACATTCCTTATAGATTTGCTTTGATGAGGGGATGATGAGCAAAACACTGGTTTCGATTGTGATGGGGAGTGATTCTGATCTGGAGATCATGCGCGAGGCGGGCAAGGCGCTCGACGAGTTTGGAATCGCCTGGGAGATCGATGTGACCTCGGCGCACCGTTCGCCGGACCGGTCGGCAGAGTTCGCGAAAAATGCGGCGGGGCGCGGGATCCGGGTGATCATTGCCGGGGCGGGCGGGGCGGCACATCTGGCGGGAGTGATTGCCGCGCATACGACGCTGCCGGTGATTGGCGTGCCGATTCCTTCGACGTCGCTGAACGGGATGGATTCGCTGCTTTCGACGGTGCAGATGCCGGCGGGGATTCCAGTGGCGACGGTTTCGATCGGGAAGTGGGGCGCGACCAATGCGGGGATCCTGGCGGCGCAAATGATCGGGCTGTCGGACGAGGGCGTGGCGAAGAAGTTGGTTGCGTACAAGGAAAAGCTGGCGCGCGGGGTGGAGGAGAAGTCGAGGAAGTTGAAGGGTGCGTGATGCTTGCCCACGATCGTCAGGCCGGGGAAGCGGGTTCCACGTCGCAGCGCCCGTCGGAGTGACGGCGTGTGCTAGTTCAGTTTCAATCCCTTTAAATATTCGCGGAATTCGCCGCCGAGGTCGTCGCGCTTGAGGGCGAATTCGACGGTGGCCTTGAGGAATCCGAGTTTGTCGCCGGTATCGTAGCGGCGCCCTTCGTAGACGTAGGCGTACATTTTTTCCTGCTTGAGCAGCATGCGCATGCCGTCGGTGAGCTGCAGTTCTCCGCCGGCGCCGGGCTGCGTTTTCGCCAGACAATCGAAAATCGCAGGCGTGAGAATGTAGCGGCCGATGACGGCTAGGTTCGACGGAGCTTCTTCGAATTTCGGCTTCTCGACCATGTTGCGGATTTCGAAGAGGCGGCCGTTGTGTCCGTTGGCGGGCTGAGCATCGAGCACGCCGTAGGAGGAGATCATGCGGCCTTCGACGACTTGGGCGGCGATGACGGAGCATTGCTTTTCGGCGAAGACGTCGGCCATCTGCTTGAGCGCCGGGACGGGGTGGTCGATGACGTCGTCGGCGAGAAGAACGGCGAAGGGCTCGTGGCCGACGAGTTCGCGGGCCATGAGGACGGCGTGACCGAGCCCGAGGGCTTCTTTCTGGCGAACATAGGCCAGATGGATCATGTCGGAAATATTGCGGACGATTCGAAGGAGTTCGGTCTTCTTGCGCTCCTCGAGCATTTTCTCGAGCTCGTAGCTGACGTCGAAGTGGTCTTCGATGGCCTGCTTGCCGCGTCCGGTGATGATGATGATCTGATCGCAGCCGGAAGCCATGGCTTCCTCGACGCCGTATTGAATGATGGGCTTGTCGACGATCGGAAGCATTTCCTTGGGCTGGGCTTTGGTGGCGGGCAGGAAGCGAGTGCCGAGTCCGGCGGCGGGGAAGACGGCTTTGCGGAGTTTCATCATGGGTTAGTTGTCAGCGGTCCGGGATCAGTTGTCAGTTCACAGCGGGAACGGACAATTGTAAATGGTCCTGGTTCGTTTGCCTCGTGCGAAGACGGGTTGTTGAGCTCCGCTTCACCGGACAGCCGACGGCGGCTATCCCTACACGTTCTTCGAGCCGACTTCTGATGCAGATTCTTCCGTTGCGAGTTGTTCCAGGACCGTGCGCAATGCTCGGAGGACGTCGTCTGCGGCGGCGGCTTTCAGGGTGAATCGCAACATTCCGTCGGGAGTGAAGTGCGCGCCCTTTTGCGCGGAGACGAAGCGGGCGAGCTGCTCGGGATCCACCGCTGCATTCTGACGAAACTTGAAGGTGACCTGATCGCGCTTGCGTTCGATGGCATTGACGCCAACGCGCATGCAGAGCAGCTTGAGCGAGGCATAGTCGAGCAGGTTGCGCAGGGCTTGCGGCGGCTCTCCGTAACGGTCTTTTAGTTCCACTCCAACATCTTCGAGTTGCGATGCGGTTTCGACGCCGGCGACGCGCTTGTACATGCGCAGGCGCTGATTCTCTTCCGGAATGTAGTCGGCGGGGATGCGGATATTGAGTCCGAGATTGAGCTGGGTTTCGGCTTCGTCGGGCGCGGCCTCGCCTTTCATCTCACGGACCGCGCGATCGAGCATCTGCGTGTAGAGTTCGAAGCCGACGGCCTCGATGTGTCCGCTCTGCTCGCCGCCGAGAAGATTGCCGGCGCCGCGGAGTTCCAGATCGAGGGCGGCGATTTTGAATCCGGCGCCAAGGTCGGAGAATTCTTTTAACGCGGCGAGACGGCGGCGGGCGATGGGCGTGAGTTCAATTTCGCGCGGGACGAGGAGATAGGCGTAGGCGCGGCGATTGGAGCGTCCGACGCGGCCGCGCAGCTGGTAGAGTTCGGAGAGTCCCAGGCGGTCGGCGCGGTTGATCAGGATCGTGTTGCAGAGTGGGATGTCGAGGCCGTTTTCGATAATGGTGGTGGCGACGAGGATGTCGGCCTCGTGATGCATGAATTTGAGCATCACTTTCTCGAGCTCGCCTTCCGACATCTGGCCGTGGCCGACGATGATGCGGGCCTTGGGGACGAGTTCCTGCAGCTTGGCGGCGATCTCCCAGATACTCTCGACGCGGTTGTGGACGAAGTAGGCCTGGCCGCCGCGTTCAAGTTCCTGCTCGAGAGCGGATTGGATGAGTTTGTCGTCCCAGGAAGCGACGACCGTCTGAATTGCCATGCGATCTTTGGGCGGAGTTTCGATGACGCTCATATCGCGCAGGCCGACCAGCGACATGTGCAGCGTGCGCGGAATGGGGGTCGCCGACATGGTGAGCACGTCGACCTGCTTGCGCATCTGCTTGATGCGTTCTTTGTGGCGGACGCCGAAGCGCTGTTCTTCGTCGACGATGAGCAGGCCGAGATCGGCGAACTTGAGATCTTTCGAGAGCAGGCGGTGGGTGCCGATGAGGATGTCGATTTTGCCGGCTTCGAGGCGCTGCAGAATTTCCTTCTGCTGCTTCGGATTGCGGAAGCGGCTGATCATTTCGATGGTGACCGGGAAAGGTCCGAAGCGCTGTTTGAAAGTTTCGTAGTGCTGGAAGGCGAGAACGGTGGTGGGTGCGAGGACGGCGACCTGTTTATTGTCGCTGACGGCTTTGAAGGCGGCGCGCATGGCGACCTCAGTCTTGCCGTAGCCGACGTCGCCGCAGAGAAGGCGATCCATGGGCTGGGTGGATTCCATGTCGCGCATGACGTCGGTAATGGCCTGGGCCTGGTCTTCGGTCTCGGAGAATTCGAAGGCATCTTCGAACTCGTGCATGAAGCCGTTGCCGCCGGGAAAGGCGTGTCCCTCGGCCATTTTGCGGGCGGCATAAAGCTTGAGGAGTTCGTCGGCCATGTCTTGCATGGCCTTGCGGACGCGGGCTTTGGTCCTAGCCCAGGCTTGCGTACCGAGATGGCTTAAGGCCGGCTTAGCCCCTTCGGAAGACCGGTATTTCTGAATGAGATCGAGGCGCGTGAGCGGGACATAGAGACGCGCGCCTTCGGCGTATTCGAGCAGCATGAACTCGGCGTTGCCATCGCCCTGATTGATTTCCTTGAGGCCTTGATACTGGCCGATGCCGTGCTCAACGTGGACGACGTAATCTCCGACCTGGAGATCGCGGAAGTCGGAGAGAAACGCGGAAACCTTGGATTTCTGGCGCTGCGGGCGCGAGGCGACGGTGTCGGATTCGTCGAAAAGATCGCGGGCGCCGAAGATAGCGAGATTGGCTTCGGGCAGAACAACGCCATCGGGCACGTAGGCTTTGGCGAGGGTGGTGGTGAGAACTTCTCCGGCGAAATAGCTGGTTTCGTCGGCATAGCTTTCACCTCCGCGAGTGCGGCTTCCCAGGCGGAAGCTGACGTTGTATTCAGTGAAGATGTCGGCGAGGCGCTCGACTTCGCCGGTGTTGGGGACGGCAAAAAGAACTTGCTTGCCGTCTTTCGTGAGTTTCTGAACCTCTTCCAGCATGGAAGGAACGGCGCCATGAAAGCGGGGAACGGGCTGGGTGAGAAAACTGATCGAGGAGTCGTCATCCTGGCCGCGAGTGATGCCGAGGTGCTCGAGATCGGCGCCGATGGTGGAAACGATTTTCTTCCACCAGGGATCGGGGGCAAGATACAAATCTTCGGGACGGACGAGATTGCCGACGCCGCTGCGCTCGTGAGCTTCGACGACGCGAGTCCAGAAGCGGTCGAACTCGGCGCGCAGAAGATCAGGTTCGTCGAGCAGGATGGCGGCGTGGGGCAGAAGGTCGAAAACACTCTGATCGGAGCCGGCGACGGGAGCGTAGAACTCCCAGCCGGGAAAGACGGTCACGCCACCGGCTCGGATGGCAGCCTCGATGATTTCCTCGGAACCGGGCTTCCCTGAGCCGGTGATGCGCTTGCCGCTGAGACGCGTGTGAATGGCGGCCAGGAGTTGATCGCTGACGGGAGTTTCGGTGAGCGGCAAAAGCAGGGCTTCGTCGATGGGATTGGAGGAGCGCTGCGAGGCAGGGTCGAAGCGGCGAATGGATTCGACTTCGTCGCCGAAGAATTCGACGCGCACGGGGCGCTCGGCCTCCGGCGAGTAGACATCGAGAATGCCGCCGCGGAGAGCATACTGGCCGGGCATTTCGACGACGTCGGCCGAAGTGTAGCCGACGGTATTGAGATGGGCGAGCAGGTTGTCGAGATCGAAAGACTCGCCGCGGCGGACGGTACGGGCAAGATCGCTATAGTAATCGGCCGAGCGCTGCAGAATGGCGGTCGCGGCGATGGGCGAGATGATGATCGAAGCGCGGCCGGTGGCAATCTTCCAGAGCGCGGTCGCGCGCTCTTCCTGAAGCTCCGGGTGCGGGGAAAGATTCTGGAAGGGCAGCACGTCGCGAGCTGGAAGCGAGATGACGGAATCGGGATCGCAGGCAGCGGTGAGCGCGCAGAATCCGCGAAGAATGGGCACGAAGTCTTCTACGGCGCGATTGTCGGTGACAACGACGATGAGTGGACGATCGGCGGCGCGACGTAACAGTACCAGCAACAAGGCTTTGGCAGCGGGGGTGAGCCCGGAGACACGAATCCTCCCCGTGCCCTCGTGAAGGTGGGAGGCTGCACGCGTGAATCCGGGAAGGTTTTCCACGTCCGCGAAGAGTTCGCGGACGAAGGGAAGCAGCATGCCACTTCGATTCTAACAGGTGGGATTGGTGGAGACGGAATCGCAACGTATTCCTCCGCCGTGTTTTGCGCCCGCGCCTCGCAAAAGCGGCGAGAGATGGGGCAGCGCCAGCCAGAAGTGGGGTAGCCGGCATCCCCGGAATGATAGCCGGCGCTGACTTGCAAACTGCAAGCGATATTGATAGCGTGGTCGCAAGTGGAGAAGAAAAGGGCCAAGCGCCGATCGGGCTGCCCGGTCAGCATGTCCCTGGAACAGTTTGGGGACCGCTGGTCGCTGCTCGTGGTGCGCGACCTGATGGTGCGCGGCTACCGCACGTTCAAAGAATTTCAGGAGTCGGGCGAGGGGATCGCAACCAACATTCTGGCGGATCGCTTGCGGCGTCTGGAGGCGGCGGGAATCCTTTTGCGCGAGATCGAAGAAAACGACGGCCGGCGGACGAATTACCGCCTGACGGAAAAAGGAATCGATCTGGCGCCGGTGCTGCTGGAATTGCTGATCTGGGGAGCGCGGCACGAGCCTTCGGGCGCGTCGTGCGCGATGATCGACGAGATGGAGAAGAATCGGACATGGATCCTGGCGGAGGCGCGACGGCGCTGGCGGGAGCGGGATTCGACGCCGCTCATCCCGAGATTTGATGCGCAGGCGGCGCGCGGACTGACGCGGCGCAAGGCCGATTGAAACTGGGGAGTCGTCGGCAATTCTGGGGAAACGAATGAGAAAGCTGATTGTCTCGAATGTGATGTCGCTCGAAGGATTCGGCGAGGGGCCGGAGAAGGATGTCCGGTGGTTCCCGGCTGACGACGAGTTCTTCGATTATGCCAAGCAGATGCTGCGCGCCGCCGACATTCTGCTGTTCGGCCGGGTGACGTATGAACACATGGCGGCCTACTGGCCGTCGGCACCGAAAGATGAGATCGCCGACAAGATGAACTCCCTGCCGAAGCTGGTGGCTTCGCGAACGCTGGAGGAAGTTCCGTGGAACAACTCAAAGCTGATCAAGGGAGATGTCGCGGAAGAAATCGCGAAACTGAAAAAGAGAGAAGGCAAGGACATCGTTCTGCTGGGCAGTCCGATTCTGGCTTCGGGGCTGCTGCAACAAGGATTGATTGACGAGTATCGCGTGATTCTGGCTCCAGTGCTGATCGGGAGCGGGAGCCCGCTGTTCAAGGACATCAGGGAGACGGTCCGCCTGAAGCTGGAGAAGACGAAGGTTTTGAAGTCTGGGGTTACTCTGCTGTATTACGACGCGCGACGGCGCTGATTACGAAAAAGGAGAGTTGCGATGAGTCAGGTGCGAGTGCTGGTGGGGACACGCAAAGGGGCGTTCCTTCTCTCGGCAGACGGCAAGCGGGAGAAGTGGGAAGTCAGCGGGCCGCATTTTGCCGGATGGGAAATTTATCACATGAAGGGATCGCGGGTGGATCCGAACCGGATCTACGCGTCGCAGACGAGCGGATGGTTTGGGCAGATGGTACAGCGCTCCGATGATGGCGGCAGGACATGGCATCAGCCGGGAGTGCAGGTCGAACCGCCGAAACCGGGGCAGATGCCGAAACCGCCGGCCAACCGCTTTGTCTATGACACCTCGGATAAATCCGGGAAGCCTCTGACTACGCATCAGTGGTACGACGGGACGCAGCATCCGTGGGAATTCAAGCGAGTGTGGCATTTCGAGCCCTCGCTAAGGGATGCCAACACCGTGTATGCGGGCATTGAGGATGCGGCGTTGTTTCGCTCGACTGACGGCGGAGAGAGCTGGCACGAACTTTCCGGATTGCGCGGTCACGGCACGGGGCCGAAGTGGCAGCCGGGCGCGGGCGGGATGTGCCTGCACACAATTGTGCTCGATCCGAGCGATCCGCAGCGGATCTACATCGCGATCTCCGCGGCCGGGGCGTTTCGTACCGATGACGGAGGGGAGAGCTGGAAGCCGATCAACAAGGGACTGTACTCGCAGTACATTCCGAATCCGACGGCGGAAGTCGGCCACTGCGTGCATCACGTGGCGATGAGCGCCCAGCGGCCGGGCGTGCTGTTTATGCAGAAGCATTGGCACGTCATGCGCTCCGACGATGCTGGAGACAACTGGACCAAAATCAGCGGAAATCTGCCGACCGATTTCGGGTTCGTCATCGATGTGCACGCGCATGAGCCGGAGACGATTTATGTCGTGCCGATCAAGAGCGACTCCGAGCACTACGTGCATGAAGGCAAGCTGCGCGTCTTCCGCAGCCGTACAGGCGGGAATGAGTGGGAGCCGTTGACCAACGGATTGCCGCAGAAGGATTGCTACGTCAACGTGCTGCGCGATGCCATGGCGGTCGACTCCCTCGACAAATGTGGGATTTATTTCGGGACGACGGGCGGGCAGGTGTACTGTTCGAACGACGCCGGCGATTCGTGGGCCCCGATTGTGCGCGATCTGCCGGCGGTGTTGTCGGTGGAAGTGCAGACGTTGTAGATGGGTCGATAAGAGTCAAAAATACCCACCCTCTCGCAAAAGGGCGAGAAGGGTGGGGCAACCGGTCTTCGCTCAGGATGACAAGGTCAGGTTGGATGGCAAACTTTGAGTAGCATTCGGGTTGTTCTCCCTTACCATCTTCGAAATCTGGCGCAGGTGGAGGCCGAGGTGACGGTCGAAGTGGCGCCTCCGATCACGCAAAGGTCAGTGCTGGACGCACTCGAGGCGCGGTATCCGGTGCTAAGGGGAACGATTCGTGAGCACGACACGTTGAAGCGGCGTGCGTTCTTGCGATTTTTTGCCTGTGAAGAGGATTTGTCGCATGAGCCTCCGGATGCGCCTTTACCCGAGGCCGTGGCTTCGGGGAAGGAAGCCTTTCTGGTGATCGGAGCGATTGCGGGAGGGTAAGGTCACATCTCCCACTTACGGCAAAGGTGGCCAGTGGGGCACCCGACTTTTCTATCCCTATCATCCGCGCAGGAGCGGGCGGGTGAGGCAGGTGGGTCCGCCGCCGCCGTTCACACACAACTCATCCCCGGGGAAAGTGCGAACGTCGAATCCGGCACGGCGCAGACGGTCGTTGGTTCGATGATTCTCTTCGAGCGCGAGGAGGCGTTTTTCGCCGAGAGCGAGGACGTTGCAGGCGAGCGAGTCGCGTTCGGCATCATCGATCTCAATAAAATCGAAGCCGCGTGCGCGGAGCAGTTCGACGGTTTCAACGGCGAGCCAAGGGAGATCCACCAGGGCTGACCTTTCGTCGAGCAGGCTGATCAGCGACATCAAGTGCAGACACTCGCCGGGACCGCGGCTGTGGGGCAAGGGAACGGGGAAGACTTCAATTCCCCGGGACGCGAGCAAGTCGCGAATCTGGCTGATCCCCTCAGCGTTGGTCCGGTAACCGCGGCCAATCAGAAGAGTCTCGGCATCGAGCCAAACGATGTCTCCGGCTTCGCTGGTGCCGGGAGCAGCGATGGCGGCCAACGTCGGAACGGCGAGAGCTCCGCACGCCGAGCCGTGACGCGGTCCTTCAGCAATGCGGTTGGGTTTTCCCGGACGCATGACGATGAGGCCGAAGTCCGTGGCGAGAGACGCATCGTGGGTGTACACGGCATCGAGGGAAAGATCGGGGGCAGGGGGAAGATCGATCACCTCCGCGCCAGCGGCCTCGAGTTCGCGACGCAGAACCTCATGCTGTGACTGTGCTGCCGAGTAGTCGGGAGCATGCCGGAATCCCAATTCGCGCCAGCGAGCTACGCGCTCCGGCTGATTCCATCCTGCAGAACGAGGGGAACAAACCAGCACGCGCTGAAGTGCGGCGACCATGGAGTGACCGTTGAAGCGCATGTCGGTAAGCGTGTTGGTCATCGAAGTCGCCGGTGGGTTCTTAACAATCTACCCGGAGAACGAGGCGGGCACAATCCGAGACCGCCTCAGAATTCGACGTGGGCCCGGAATGAAGGCACGATGACCGGTCCGCGATCTCGGTTGTAACCCGGATTGTTAATGTGTTGAACTCCCGGGGCCAGGTAAATGCCACGCCATACGTGCACGGTGTAGTAGGACTCGAGAATGTTCTCACGGCCGTAATGGAGGTCTCCATCGCCGAGCAGAAAGCCGAACCCGCCGGCGGCCAGATACTCCTGATGGTCCCGCTTAATGGCATTGGTGACGAAGGCGATGCCGGCGCGATCCTGTCGGCGATGCCACCAAGCACCGTCTGCGCCGATACCCTGGGCGAAAGTCTGGTCGACTTCCGTGTAAGCGAAGGACTCGGTCTTGCCGTTATCCCAACCGAAGCGGCCAAAGGCACTCAAGTAACGCGTGAGGGTCTGCTGGACGTTGGCGCCGAAACCGTACTTGCGGGTGATGTGCCAGGGATGATCCGTGATATCGGGAGTTGTGTCTTCCTGCTCAGCTTTTGCGACTTGATCGCGATAGATGCCCATGTTGGCGGAGTTGGTGTAAGCGAGAAGCCGAATCACTCCCGACTTGCGCGGAATCAGGCCATGGCGCCATTCGTACTCGAAGTTTTCCGCGTGTACCTGCCAGGGCTTCCAGACCAGATCGATGCCATTGGCGACCTTGGGCATGAGCGCCTCGGCGAAGCGGAATCCCCAGTTGCGATCCTCGTAGTCGGCCAGCAGGCCGACGGTGTAACCGCGTGTGTCGGCGGCATAATCCCAGGCGCCGTTGTTATCGATGGTCCAGTTGGTGAACTGGAAGTGAGTGTCCGAGCCGACGGAGTTGATGTCGAAAAAATCGGGCATGCTGAATTTGCCGAAGCGGAGTTCGAGACGACGCCGGGGCAATTCGGCGAAGAGCGAAAACGGGTTGCGGTCGTTCTCGACCTTGTCGCGGCTCAGGGCAAAGACTTTGTGAATCATGCCGCGGCCCAGATAGGGAGCTTTGCTTAGCAGCGGATTGCGCACGATGTCGAGATTGGTGTCGCCGGCGAGGCCGAATCCCTGGCTCAAGGCCGAGCCTCCCGCCTCCTCGATATCGACCAGGAACTCGGTCGAGTCGTTGAGGCGGAAACCGGTGTAAAGCGTCATGACGCGGGAAGTTCCCTTTTCGTAACGATTGATGAGACTGTGCGTTCCGCTGTAAAGCGCCGGGAAATCAGGATGCGTCTGAAAGATGAAATTGGATTGTCCGGAGAGCCAGATGCGCGTGCTCTGCGGGTGCGGGAACATCGCTTCGGTGGTTTCGTCGGGAGGATCAGCCGGTGTGGGTGCAGCGGGCGCCGAAGCAGAAGAGGCTTGAGAGCCGGGAGAAGAGGGCAGTTGCTGGGCAAACGCGGAAGTTGCCGTTGCCAGAGAGAGGACAGAAATCGTTATGAAGGCGCGCCGGGCGACATCGGCGAGGGAAAAGAGTGGGCGGCGATGGGCCGCCGGTATATTGAAAATGAATTTCAATTTCAATTTCATGTTGCCACGCTAGGCTTCGGCCGAAGGCTTCCGATGTGTCCGGAGTCACGCCGGGTCGTGAGCAGGCTCACCCGGCTAACTCCGGCGTTTTGAAGGCCGTTCAATACACCGGCCGTGAAGTTCGTCGGCAGCGTACCGGGCTTGCGGGATTGCGGTTGGATTTCGTTCCCTCCCGGGAAACCGGCAGAAATCTCCCAAGCGAGGGTATCCGCGACCGGTTAAAGGAGTGTTACAAGACCAGGGATTTCCTCCCGAACACGCTGTTTATATCATACCCCCATAGGGTATATGTCAAGAGTAAAATGGCCGGGATGAAAGAGAAACTGCCACAAATCTCCAAGGAAAAGCAGAAGCTGTTTTCGCGAATCCGGCGGCTTGGCGGACAGATTGCAGCCGTCGAGCGCGCGGTAGCCGATGGCGACGAGTGCGCTGACATCCTGATGCTGCTGGCTGCGATTCGCGGGGGCGTGAACAGCCTGATGGCGGAAATCCTGGAAGATCACGTGCGCCTGCACATCACGCATCCCAACCGCGGGGTGGAGTCTCCGGAAGAATTGACGGAAGATCTGATTTCGCTCGTGCGCGCGTACTTGAAGTGACCCACACCGGGCAGGGGCAGCGTGGAATCGCCGGGGAAACAAAACTGCGGGCTCGATTCTTCGCCTAAGGGAAGCACGTCCTGGATCAGCCTCCGGCTGGCGAAAAAGCAAAGAGGACAGTCCGGAGCCCCCGAGACTGTCCCTTCGAAACCCTCCCGGTTAGAAGGGCAACTTGATGCCCTCACGGTACTGCCGGGATATTGCATAGTGATTGCAGAAGAATGAATATCTGGTGAATTCGCTTTACTGTCGGGCGCTGCTATAGTTATCGGTTGCTTTTGCAGAATCGGTTGAACCCTGTTCTATCTCGATCGAGAGGATCGATGCCCTCTGCTACGTCGCGAAAGCTCGAGCAGTCCAGAAGTCTGCAGAAGCGTGCCGAGGGCATGATACCCGGGGGAGTGAACTCGCCGGTGCGCGCGTTTCGCTCGGTCGGCGGCGAGCCGCCATTCATCGTTCGCGGCAAGGGAGCTCACATCTGGGATGCCGACGAAAACGAATATATCGATTACATCGGATCATGGGGTCCGCTGATTCTGGGCCACGCCGAACCGGGCGTGCTGGACGCGATCGTGGGCGCAGCCTGCAACGGAACAAGCTTCGGGGCGTCGACTCCATCGGAGGCCGATCTCGCCGAACTGGTGCTCAGCGCGTTTCCGCAAATGCAGAAAGTGCGCTTCGTCAGTTCCGGCACGGAAGCCACCATGTCGGCGATCCGGCTGGCGCGGGCATACACCAAGCGCAAGTACATCGTGAAGTTCGAAGGCTGCTATCACGGGCACGCCGATTGCCTGCTGGTCAAAGCAGGATCGGGAGTTGCGACGCTGGGAATCCCGGGTTCCGCGGGCGTACCGGAAGAATTCACGCAGTTCACGCTCGCCCTTCCTTTCAATAATCTCTCGGCGCTCGAGCACGCATTCCACAAGTTCAAGCACGAGATCGCCTGCGTGATTGTCGAGCCGGTGGTGGGCAACATGGGTTGCGTTCCGGCGGCGGACGATTATCTGGTCGGGCTGCGCCTGATCACCGAGCGGGAGCGGTCGGTGCTGATTTTTGATGAAGTCATGACCGGGTTCCGCGTCGCGTTTGGCGGGGCGCAGGAGCTTTACAACATTCGTCCCGACCTGACGACGATGGGCAAAATCATCGGCGGAGGCCTGCCAGTCGGAGCTTATGGCGGGCCGAAAGAAATCATGGATTGGGTAGCGCCCCTTGGACCGATGTATCAGGCGGGCACGCTTTCGGGGAATCCGCTGGCCATGGCCGCCGGGTGCGCGATGTTGAAGCAGTTGCGGGAACGCAAAGCGGAGATCTATCCGCGGCTCGAAAGGCTAAGCGGTCAACTGGTCGATGGAGCCGCTGCGGCCGCCAAGGACGCCGGCGTCACGCTCTGCCACAATCGAGTTGGGTCGATGTTCACCTGGTTCTTCCAGCCGGGGCCGGTGAAGGATTGGGATTCGGCTTCGCAGTCGAACACAGAAATGTTCGGGAAGTTCTTCCGCAGCATGCTGGACAGCGGAATCTACCTGCCGCCATCGCAGTACGAAGCCGCATTTCTCGGAGCGGCGCACAGCGAAGAAGATGTGCAGCGTACCATCGCCGCCGCGAAAGAAGCGTTTTCGACGATGCGCGGATAGTCCTCGCCGGATGCGGCATCGCTCGAGTCGGAACCCCGATCACTTGTGAGACGGCAGAACCGACCAGATCTCAGGATCCTCGGCGCCGAGCACCCACGAACAGAATCCCTGCAGTCCACGATCACGAGCCAGGTTGAAGCGCTCCTGGAAGCTGCGCCGATCGGTGTAAAACACCCACTCGCGATAATCGTCGCGGTAAAAATAGAACCAGGCGGTTCGGTCGGCAGAATCCCATTCCACTTGCGGGTGATAGGCAGTGAGGAATTGATCGATTTCCTGCTGGCCGACGTAGTCCGCAGTGGGATTGGGCTTGTCGTCTTTGCCAGGATCTCCGGCATACCAGTGGTAGCCATAGACGGGAATGCCCAGCGACAACTTTTCCTTTGGGACGAACTGCAGCGCGTACTCGAGATTCTTGACGGTCCAGGGATATCCGGCAACCGGGCCGGGTTGCGTCCAGCGCGTGTTCTGATCGTAAGTCATCAGGCAGATGAGGTCGGCGGATTGGGCCAGGGCTTTCAGGTCGTAAGCCCCGCGCCAGTTGGCATACAGCCAGTGTGAGTAATTCGTCTTGCCGGGAAATCCCGGGGCGTTGGGCACGGTGGCAATGGTCAGGAGCAGGTGCTCTTTGTGAAGGGCGGCGGCGGTATCGGCGACGAGACTTGAAAGCAGGTCGCGATCGGTCCAGTTCACGTCTTCAAAGTCAAACTGGAAGCCGCTGTATCCGTTCTTCTGGCATTCGCTGAGCAGAGATTCGATGAAGGCGGCGCGCGCCGCGGGAGTGGAAAGCAGCTTGTGCAAATCCGCCTGAATCATCAAAGCAACGATGGGCATGACCGGAACATGATGTTGCGCGGCGGCCTGCATCACCGCGGGATTGGGGCCTCCCCAGACGAGTCCGTTGCTGTCGACCGAATACCAGGTGGGCACGAGGATGTCGATTTTGTCGGCGTGATCGAGGAACGAGCGGACAGAATTCGGGCTGTCAATCATGTAGAAGAGGGCCTTGGGCTGCGCGGTGGCGAAGATGGCGCTGAGTAGAACAAAAAGAAGCGTGCGTTTCACTGGAGTTTCTCCCCTCGCGATGCAGAATTCTGATTTTAGAAAACGAAATGATCAGACTGGAGCAGGGCTCGATCCGATGTTCTGGGGCGCAGCTTTGCGATCGATCATTTGCGGGATAGTGACGAACGCATAGCCTTCCGATTGATAGCGCCGGATGAGATTGTCGGTGGCGATGACGGTTTGCGAGCGGTCGGCGCCCATCTGCCGATGACCGCCATCGTGCAGGAGGATGACGTCGCCGCCGCGCACCTGCTTCGCGACCTTGCGCTCGATTTCGGCTGCGGGCGGGGCATTCCAGTCGTAGCCGGTGACCGTCCACATGACGGGCTGCAGGCCGAGATCGCGCGCGATGCGCAAAACGCCGGGACGGCGTCCCCCGAATGGCGGACGAAAGAGATTGGAATGATCGCCGACTGCGTCCTGCAGGGTAGAACGGCAGTCGGCGAGCTCCAGGCAAATTTCAGCGCTGCCTTTGAAGATCAGCAGAGGGTGAGTGAGGGTGTGATTGCCGACGACGTGTCCGGCGCGGAGAACTTCCCGAACGATGTCGGGACGTTGTTCGACATAGCGACCGATCATGAAGAACGTGGCATGCACATTGTGACGAGCCAGAACTTCGAGAAGCTTCAGCGTGTGCGGATCGTTCGGCCCGTCGTCGTAGGTGAGAGCGAGCTGCTTTGCCCCGCGGCGAATGCCGGTGAAGGTGCGGCCGAACCACTGGCCGGTCGGGGCCATCGACTGGTAGCCGGCGGCCATGGCGGCGGCCGTTGTTCCGGCCAGCAGGGTTGCAAGCATGCAAGGATTGTAAGAGATTTCTCGCTCTCGGAGTCGCGGAAAGAATCAATTCCGAGGATCTCCATGTGGCCCGTGAGATGGCTGGTGCCTGTTAACTCTTCCCTCAATTGCCACTGGACGGCGTCCGAGCTATGCTCAGCATTCACATACATCGTAAGATCTCATGGCGAATCTTTTTGAACTCCCCCGGTACATTGCAGTGGAAGGGCCCATCCGAGTCGGCAAGAGCACGCTGGCGCGCATTCTGGCAGAACGGCTGAATGCGCAGCGGGTCATGGAAGAGGAAGAGAATCCCTTTCTGGGAGCTTTTTACGAGGGCGAGCGCGGAGCGGCGTTTCAGACGCAGTTCACCTTTCTGATGCGTCGATTCGAGCAATTGCAGGCGCTCGATCTCGGCCCGCGGTCGCAGCGCAGGGTGGTTGCCGACTTTATCTTCGAAAAGGACAAGCTGTTTGCCTGCCTCAATCTGACCGATCAGGAACTCGACACCTACAACCGCTACTACAACCACTTCCGGGAAATCCTGCCGACGCCCGATCTGGTGATTTATCTGCAGGCGACGCCGGAGGTGCTGAAGAAGCGGCTGAAGAAAAAGAATGCGCCGGGCGAGCGGGCGGTGAGCGACGAATACCTGGAAGAAGTGATCAAGGCGTACGAACACTTTTTCTTTCACTACACGTCTTCGGATCTGCTGATCGTCAATACTTCCGAGATCGATTTCGTCGACCGCAACGAGGATCTGCAGGAATTGCTGCGCAAAGTAACCGAGCCGATCAAGGGGACGCAATATTTCCTGCCGCTGGGCGGCCAGGAAGCCGCGAGGGCATAAACGAAGAAGCAGGCCGAAGTGTCGGTCGCGAGTGGGCTTGCCGCTGTAACCGCTTCCGGCCAGATCATTGAAAACACGCCTCTTGCGTATTGGCGCAATCGGCGATCTTTGACGTGGCTCGGTCACCATCCTGCGGTTACAATAGGGTTAGCGTCATCGAATGATGTAGACGCCACGACGCGGACACAGGCTCTATCCGGCTGAGCTGGAGGGGCACTGGAGGACATCATGAGCTTGACCCCGATCGGGGGAGCCTTTCCGGGGGAATCCCGCCCCAAGATAACGACCGCCTCTCTGCGGGAACAGAAACTCCGACATGAACCTATTAGCTGTTTGACTGCGTACGATTACGCAACGGCGCGCCTGGTGGACGAGGCCGGCATCGATATGGTGCTGGTGGGCGATTCTCTGGCCCAGGCGATGCTCGGCTACGAGAACACGCTGTCGGTCACCATGGACGAGATGTTGCATCATGTGAAGGCGGTGCGGCGGGGCGTGAAGAGTGCGCTGTTGATCGCGGACATGCCATACGGGTCGTATCAGATTGATCCCAAAAGCGCAGTCGACAATGCCGCGCGTTTCGTGAAAGAAGGCGGCGCAGAGGTGGTGAAGCTCGAAGGCGGGGAGCGGCGCGCGGATCTGATTCGGCGCATCATCGACGCCGAGATTCCGGTGGCCGGCCACATTGGCCTGACGCCGCAATCGGTCAACGTGATGGGCGGATACAAGGTGCAGGGAAAGAATCTGAGCGGTATCGAGCAACTCATGCGGGACGCGGTCGCGCTCGACCGAGCCGGAGCCGCATGCCTGTTTCTGGAAGGGATTCCGCGCGAAGTGGCGGCCATGATCACGGCTGAGGTAAGCACGCCCACGATCGGCATCGGCGCCGGACCGGAGTGTGACGGGCAGGTGCTGGTATTCCATGACCTTCTGAACCTGACCTTCAATCCTCCGGCGAAGTTCGTGCGCCGCTACGGTGACGCTTCGGCGTTGATCATGCAGGCGGTGCAGGCGTTTCGAGCCGACGTGAAATCGCACCAGTATCCATCCGACGACGAGTCGTATCATCTGCCCAAAGACACGAAGACGGCGCTGGAGACCGTGTTGGCGCGTAAGCGGGCGATGGGCAGATAGCGGCCATGATCCGCGCCAGCGGCCACCTCAGGCGGCGGGAAGCGTGAACAGAAATGCGCTGCCGTGGCCGAGATCACTCTCGGCGCGGATTGAGCCGCCGTGGGCGAGCATGATGTGCTTGGCGATGGCGAGGCCCAGCCCGGTGCCGCCGGATTCGCGGGAGCGGGCTTTGTCGACGCGGTAAAAGCGTTCGAACAGCCGCGGCAGGTGCTCGGAAGAAATGCCGGCGCCAAAATCCTGCACATAAAACTCGATGCCGCGAGCGGCCATGCGAGCGCCCAGAACGACGCGTCCACCGCCGCGCCCGTATTTCATGGCGTTTTCGATCAGGTTGGAGAAGACCTGATGAATGGCTTCGCGGTCGGCCAGAACCAGAGGAAGAGAGTCGACTGACGCGGGCCGGCCGTTGTGGGTTTCCTGCTCGATGATTTGCAGATCAATTCCCTGGCCTCGGGCGATCTCGCGAAAACTCTCTTCGGCGTCATGCAGTAACTCGACGGGTGGAACCGGTTCGGTTTCAAAGCGCGTTTCCCCGGATTCGACACGCGCCAGCGTCAGCAGATCCTCGGTGAGGCGCGACATGCGGGCGGCGTTCTTGCGGATGATTTCCAGAAATTCGCGCGTGGAGCCGGAGTTCTCGGGGACAGTGTCGAGGAGGGTCTCGGAATATCCCTGAATCGAGGTGAGCGGCGTGCGAAGTTCGTGGGAGACATTGGCGATGAAATCGCGGCGAGTTTTTTCGACCCGTTCCGTCTCCGTGAGATCGCGCAACACGACGACGGCGCCGCCATCCGGCAGAGGGGCGGCGGTGACGTCGAAGGCGCGTCCGGGGACGACGGAAGTGGCCCGGGCCGTCTTGACGGTTTTGGCCGTGGTCGCGGCTTTGACGGTGGCGAGGAAATCAGGATCGCGAATGGTCTCAACCACGGGAGCGTTAAGGCGAGTGCGCTGCGGGATGAGGCGATCCATGGGCTGATTGGCCCACTGCACCAAGCCGTCGGAGCTTACGGCGATAACGGCGTCCTGCATGCTGTTGAGCAGAGTCTCGAGCTGGTGCTGGCTGGAACGGACGGCGGCGAAACTGCGCTCGACCTGGCCTGCGGTGCGATCGATGGCGACGGCGACACGTCCGATTTCGTCGAGAGAGGTGTCATCGACGCGGGCGCGGAGATCGCCACGCTCGATGCGGGCGGCGACATCGACGATGCGCTCGAGGCGGCGAGAGGTCCAGACGGAAGCGATCGCGGCAACGATCAAAGCGATGAGCAGCGCGAAAGTGGAGCTCCACACCAGGCGGCGACGAACTTGCGCCTGCACGGCGGAAACGTCGGAGAGAGGATAGGCGAGGCGCACGGCGCCGCCGGAGATAGGAGCGGCGACATAAAAAAAAGGGATGCCGAGGGTGGCGCTGCGGCGTTCGTTGGAACCGGTCTTGCCGTTGAGGGCGGCGGCGAACTCGGGGCGCCGCGCGTGGTTCTCCATGCTTCCGGGACTGGCCTCGGAGTCGGCAAGAACCTTGCCGGAAGCGTCGATGATGGTGGCGCGAGCTCCTGCGGCCTGGGCTTCCTGCGCCGCAATATCGGCGAGCGAATGGGTGTGGTCGTTGTCGACGCGGCGGGCGAAGAGCAGAGTTTTTTCCGTGAGGCTGCGCTCAATTTCCGAGCGCAGAGAGGATTCCCAGGCGCGATCGAGGATCACGTCCATGGTGGCGGCCGCGGCGGCGATCACCAGCAGGAAGACGGCCAGCAGTTTGAAGAAGATGCGGTTCTTCATTGCGTCTCTTTATGCCTGGCGATGATAGAGCGCAATCAGGATGCGAGCCAATCGCGCGTTTTGTTCGCCGCGAAAAGCGCGGCACCTCGCGCGGCTCGCCCAGATCCTTCGCTGCGCAAAAAGCGCTTGCTCGGGATGACAACAAAAACTTCGGCTTGTCACTTTGGGGCCTCGAAGCGATAGCCGGCGCCGCGGACGGTTTTCAGAAAGCGGGGATTCTCTGGATCGGGCTCAATTTTTTCGCGAATGCGGCGAACGTAGACATCAACCGAACGGGGCGTGACGTAGGCCGTGTCGCGCCACACCGAGTCGAGCAGGTGATCGCGGGAAAAGACGCGGCCGCGATGACGGGCAAAATAATCGAGCAAGCGGAACTCGGTGGCAGTCGTGGGCACCAGCTGGCCGCGCACGGTCAAGGTCATCGCCGAAGGATCGATCTCAATATCGCCGATCTTCATGGGACTGGGGGGGAGCGGGCGCTCAAAGCGGCGCAGAACGGCCTTGACGCGGGCCACAAATTCCCGCGGGCTGAAGGGCTTGGCGATATAGTCATCGGCGCCGAGTTCGAGCCCGAGGACGCGGTCGGCTTCGCTGCTCTTGGCGGTCAGAAAAATCACCGGGACGGAGGCAATGCCGGGAGTCTCGCGAATGTTGCGGCAGAGCTCGAGGCCATCCTTGCCGGGAACCATGATGTCGAGCACGAACAACGAGGGACGCTGGCGCGCCGCGTCGGAGAGCACGCTGAGACCGGTGGGATAAACGCGCACGGCGAAGGACTCGTTCTCAAGATGATGGCGAACGAGCCGGGAAATATCGGGATCGTCTTCGACCACGAAGATGCTGGGTTTCACGAGAGTATTGTAACGAAGGCAGTACCCGGCATCTAGCACTCAGTGGCGGCCGGCTGCGGATTGGCACGCATTTTCACGGGATATTCACAATTGAGCCCATGAAAGAGCAAGACATGAAACCGTTACCGGCTTGGCACGATTGACTTCGCTGGCGCAGAGTGGTTTGATGACAGACGTTACTTCTCTGGTCATCGGGGAATCCACAATGTCGTTTGAAGAGGCGCTGGCGCTGGCATCGCGTGACGAAAGCTTCAAGGCCACAGTTTACGCGGTGAACACTTTGCTCATCCATAAGGGAATCTATACGCAAGAGGAATTTCAGTCTCGTTTTGTGGAGTGGGTGGAGAAAGAGCAAAAGCGCAAGGCGCGAGAAATAAGACCTGCCCAGTCTAGTGCGTACTCTGCTTAGTTCGAGGGGACGGGTGCCCGCAATCCGGTTTCTTTCCACAGTGCATCCCGATATCGCAGGCTCGACAGTCGCAGGAACAGGGCGGGGCGGGCTTAGGTTTGCCTGCGGGTTTCTTGCTCGGTGACATCTTCGTAATCCTCCTTCTGCTGTATTTCAGAGCTTGAGTGCATCCAATAGATATAAGACTCACCGGCACAAGTAAAAATCCCCCTGGCCGCGGGTTTGCTAACCAGGAAGACTGCACTAGAATCTGGCATCCACCACCAGGGTGCCATTTTCTAGGGGCACAAGGAATCCGGATGAGGCTAGGGAGTGTGGAAAACCTGTGAAAAATGCAGGAATTCAGTGGACCGCACAGAGAAAACAAAGGGCGAACAAAGTGGCTATCTGGAACTTATCAGGTTGGCGGCGCGATCGAGGTAGAAGCGGCATCCGGGCGGGATGACCGTCGTGGCGCTGTATTCGGTGATGATGGCGGGGCCGGGGTGTTTCTTGCCGGGTGAGAGTTCGTCCCGGGAGTAGATTTTCGTTCTGAATTTTTTCCCATCAAAAAGGACTTGGCTCAGCGAGGGTGCACTCCGTGAAGTTTCCGCGTCGTTCCCCGGTCTTGCAAACGTGGCGAGACGCAGGGCGCCCCCGGCAGACAGTGATTTCGATTTCAGAGTCGCGCGCAGGCGGAGGGTCACAAGTTCGATTTCGCGATGGTCGTGGGCATATCCGTAGCGGCGGTGGTGTTCGCGCTCGAAGTCGCGAAGAAAAGTTTTGGTCAGCGGAAGATTGAGTTCGTATCCCTGACCGCGGTAACGCGCGTCGATGCTGCGGGCGTAGTGCGGGCGGCCCTCCCAATCCTCGCGGCGAAAGTCGTCGGCGGCTTTGTTTTCCAGCGCCGTGAATTCGCGATTCAACCCGGCATGCGGTAATGCTCGCGAGACGCGGCGGAGAACGGTGCGGGAATAATCTTTCACGACATCGCTCGAAAGAATCCCGAGCGCCGAGAGCGCGCCGGGCATGGCGGGAACGATCACCTGCGGGATGCTGAGCGCATCGGCGAGGGCGCAGGCATGCAGGCCTCCGGCGCCGCCGAAGGCGACGAGGGCGAACTGGCGCGGGTCGCGGCCGCGCTCGATGGAGACCACGCGGATGGCTTTCTCCATCGTGGCGTTGACGACGCGGATGACGCCGGCGGCAAATTGCTCGAGGGTGAGCGTGGATTTGTTTTTCTTGAGCCAATCTGTTGTGACGGTGCGGGTGCGCTCGAGATCGAGAGTGAAATCGCCGCCGAGAAATTTTGTTGGCTGAAGCCGGCCCAGCAGAAGATTGGCGTCGGTGACGGTCGGTTGAGTGCCGCGTCCGTAGCAGATGGGGCCGGGATCAGCTCCAGCGGATTCGGGGCCGATGCGGAGAACTCCTGCAGCATCGAAGCGGGCGAGCGAGCCTCCGCCGGCGCCGACCGTGTGAATGTCGAGCATGGGGACGCTGATGGGCAGGCCGGCGATGTGGGCGTCAGTGGCGAGCTGGATCGCGCCTTCGACGAGAGAAACGTCGGTGGAAGTGCCTCCCATATCAAAGGCGATGATGTTCTCGAATCCACTGGCGCGAGCGCTCGCGGCGGCGCCGACCACGCCTCCGGCGGGCCCGGAGAGGACGGTGCGGACGGGTTCGCGGGCGGCGGTGGAGAGCGCGGTGATGCCTCCGGAAGATTGCATGACAAAGATGCGGGGAGTTTCGATCTTCGTTGGTACCTCGGTGGCCAAAGCCCCTGATTTTTCAGGATTCTCTTTCGCAGCGCTCAAGCGCCGCGCCGCCACAAGTCCGCCCTCTGCCCTCGAGCCCTGTGCGCCCCCAAAACTCGCGCGGCGCTCCAGATTTTCCAGGTAGCGCTGCAGGATGGGCTGGAGATAGGCGTTGATGGCGACGGTCGAGGCACGCTCGTATTCGCGGAATTCTGGAAGGATCTGGTGAGAGATCGAGAGCGGAATCTGCAGTGACGCCAGCGCGTCGGCCAAGGCCTGCTCGTTCGCCGGATTGGCGAAGGAAAACAAGAGCGAGATGGCGACGGATTCGGGCTTTGCGGCGGCGAGACGGTTCGAGAGCCAGTGCAATTCTTCGGAGGTAAGGGAGGTGAGCACGTCGCCATCCTGGGCGGTGCGTTCGTTCACGCCAAACCGCAGTTCTTTTGGCACGAGCGGCGCAACGCGGTCGAAGAAAAAATCATAGAGCCGGGGGCGGGCCTGGCGTCCGATTTCGATGGCGTCTTCGAAACCCGCGGTGGTGACAAGGGCGGCGCGCGCTCCTTTGCGCTCGAGCAGGGTGTTGGTGCCGACGGTGGTGCCATGAAGCAGGAGGAAGTGTCTTCCGGTTGTGATTTTCCGGACAGCATCGACGATGGCGTGCGAGGGGTCGGCGGGCGTGGAGAAGACTTTGAGCATGCGAAGGCTGCGGGTGGAGGGATCGATCCAGACGCAGTCGGTGAAAGTGCCTCCGGTGTCGATGGCGATGCGGAGAGGTTGGGGACGAGGAGGCATGAGTCGGAGAGTTAGATTAACACCGGGCGCGGTTTGATGGCCTCCATTCATTCGCCACGCATCGCAACGGCGGCTAGAGCTTCCGTTCGGATGACAAATTGAAACCCGAAGTCCCTGGATCGAGATGACGAACGAACAATGTGGCGTCCGTAGCCCAGTTCGGGGGAGAGCCTTTCGTAACCTGCGGCGGGGCCGGGTTCTTTCCGATGACACAGTTGGTAGTTCGCGCAAGGAGCGCGGGATCGCTCAGTATTTTGGCGATCCGGCGCCGAGCTGCCAGAGAGGAACGAACTCGATGTGGCCGACAGCGGAAACGAAAACTAGTGCGCAAAAACCGGCAGGGGTGCCGGTACCTCCTTCATCCAGCTTTGCGGTGGGTCTGGGACCTGCGATGGAGCAGGCGACGCTGGGGGCCACGATGACGGTGAAAGGCGAACTGCGGGGGGCGCAGGCGCTTTATATCGATGGCCGAGTTGAGGGAAGCATCCATTTTCCGGATCATCGCGTTACGGTGGGACGCACAGGCGTGGTGTTGGCCAACATCGAGGCCAAAGAAGTCGTCATCATGGGGACGGTGACGGGAAATATCGACTGCACCGAGCGAGTCGACATCCGCGGCGAAGCCGTGCTGACTGGTGACGTGATCGCGCAAAGGATCAGCATCGATGAGGGCGCTCTGGTGAAGGGCAGCGTCGAGGTGTGCAATGCGCAGGAGCGGGCGAAGAAGGGATCCAAGGGCATCGTCGAGACCGGCAAGCCGGCGGAAACGAAAATCGAGCCAAAAGCCGAAGGGCCAGGCGCGAATGTGAAGACGGAAGCCAAGGAAGCGGCGAAGGCCGCTGTGCTGACTTCAGTTGCTCCGGAGCCGCCGAAGGCCGCAGCTGCTGCTGTGGCCAAGGGAGGCATCTCGCGTGTGGCAGGGAGCAGCGTGATGTTCGAAGAGCCCCGGAACGAACAGCAGAAATGATCGGGGAAGATCCAGGTACATTTCTAGCGACTTTCTTTTGTCTATTCCTACTTGATGGTGAAGGCCAGGGTGAGCAGAGTTTTCTGCTCGACCTCATGAGCCTTGGCGCTGCCGGTTGCCGGGCTGGGGCTGGAACTGCGTTTCACGCTGAGCACGTGGCGCTCACCCGCGATGCGCTTCAGGCGCGTGAGCATGTTGAATAAAGCTCCCATGTTGGCGGGCTCTTCCTGCACCCAGACGATGTCGGCATGTTTGCCGTGACGGTCGAGTTCCGCAACAATTTCCTCCTCAGGGAATGGATAAAGTTGCTCGAGGAAAACAATTGCGGTTGAGGAGTCCTTCCGCCTGTTGCGTTCGGCCTGAAGTTCGTGGCCGATTTTTCCCGTGCAGATCAGGATGCGTTCGGCTTCGCCGACGGTGGTATCAGGGATGACGTTGAGGAAGTTCTTGTGGGTGAAGTCCTCGATCGGCGAGGAAGCATCGGGATGTCGCAGCATGCTCTTGGGCGTGAAGACGATGAGCGGCTTGCGCCAGTGACGCAATGCCTGACGGCGCAGGAGATGGAAGTACTGCGCGGCGTTCGAGGGCTGCGCGATCTGGATATTGTGCTTGGCGGCAAGCTGGATGAAGCGCTCGATGCGGGCGCTGGAGTGCTCCGGTCCCTGCCCCTCGTATCCGTGCGGCAGGAGCATGACCAGGCCGGAGAGCAGATTCCACTTGGCTTCGCCGGCGCTGATGAACTGGTCGATGATGGCTTGCGCAACGTTGACGAAGTCGCCGAACTGCGCTTCCCAAAGAACGAGCGATTCCGGATAGTCGCGCGAGTATCCGTATTCGAAGCCGAGGACGCCGGCTTCGGATAACGTTGAGTTGTAGATTTCGCAGCGGGCCTGGCCTTCAGCGACATTCTCGAGCGGAACATACTCGTTTTCGTTTTCAGTGTCGATGAGGACGGAGTGGCGCTGATTGAAGGTGCCGCGGCGGGAGTCCTGCCCGGACAGGCGCACGTGGGTGCCGGACTTCACGAGGCTGGCGAAGGCGAGAGCCTCGGCCATGCCATAGTCGACGGGGCGCTTGCCCGCGCCCATTTCCGCGCGCTGCTCGAGCAGCTTCTTGACCTTCGGGTGAATGTGGAAGTCGTTGGGATAAGTGGTCAGCTTCGCGGCCAACTCGGATAATTCGTCGGGCGAAATCCCGGTTTCGACTTCGTATTCGGATTTATAGAGGCCGCCGAAATAGTTGTCCCAATATTTCGGGAGGTCCCGCATGAGAGGCTTGTGCTTGATGCCGCCCGCTTTTCCCTGAGCCGCCTCGAATTCGGCCTTGACGGCATCAGCCTGGGTTTGGGCATCGCTGGCGCCGATGTCGTCGGCATAGATTTCCCAAAGTGGCGGGTGCTCCTTAATTCGCCTGTAGAGAAGGGGCTGCGTGATGGTGGGATCATCCACTTCGCTGTGTCCATGACGGCGGTATCCGATCAGGTCGATGACAACATCAGTACCGAACCGGTAGCGGTATTCGACGGCCATGCGCGCGACGCGGACAACAGCCTCAACATCCTCGCCGTTGACGTGGAAGATGGGGATTGACTGGCGGCGAGCGATGCAGGCAGCGAAGCGGGTTGAGTGCTCCTCGGTGTAGCTGGTCGTGAAACCGAGAAGGTTGTTAACGACGACATGAATCGTCCCGCCAACGGTGTAGCCGGGAAGGTCGGCGTAGTTCATGGTCTCGGCGAGAATTCCCTGGCCGGCGAACGCAGCATCGCCATGAACCACGAGCGGAAGATATTTTTCGCGGCCGCCGGTGCCGGTGCGATCCTGCTTGGCCCGCGTGCGTCCGATGGTGACAGGATCGACGGCCTCTAAGTGGCTGGGATTGGAAACCAGATGGATATGGATCTTGCCTCCACTCCTGGTGAGGTATTCGCCGGTCGCGCCCATGTGATATTTCACATCGCCAGAGCCGAGCACGCTGCGGGGGTCGACATCTTCGAAGCCGGCGAAGAGCTCTTCCGGCGGGCGTTTGGCCACATGCGCGATCACATTGAGACGGCCGCGATGGCTCATGCCCATCACAAGTTCTGTAGCACCGAGTCGTGCGCCGGAGTCGAGGACTTCGTCGACCAGCGGAATCAGCGCGGTGACGCCTTCGAGCGAAAAGCGCTTCGAGCCAAGGTAGCGTTGCTGCATGACCTGCTCGAAGATATCGGCGCGGATGAGGAGATCGAGGAGACGCGCACGAACGTCTTCGGTCACGTCGTAGCCTTGAGAAGGCGACTCCATGCGCTCGTAAATCCAGTTGCGGCGCTCGGGCGAATAGATGTGGTTAATTTCGACACCGATGGTTGAGGAATAGACGGAGCGGGCCTCGCGGGCATATTCGCCGTCGTGTTCGAGTTCAGGGGTTTCGCGAGGGCGCAGGAAGCCGAGAGGATCAAGATCGCCCTCGAGATATCCCCACTGACGGTAGGCGCTGAACACGCGCTCCCGCTCGGGATTGGAACCGGAGTTGGAGCCGTTGTTGCGGGCGGAGTTTTCCCGGGCGACGGAACCCGCCGCCACGGAAGCTTTTGTTTTCAGATTAGCCATAGATTGCAGTTACTAGGATAAAGGATGCAGCCGGAGAGCGGGGGATTCGACGGGAAATCAGCGCAGGGATCAACGAAACGGCCCACACCTGCCTCCGCCGGGTGTGGCAGAGACAAGCGTGGGCTGGAAAACTCGATAGATCAATGTCTTCCGAACTGGAAGGCGTCGAACAGATCGTCGATGGCGGGGGTGTTGGTCGGCACATAGGGGTTGCTGGCGGAGGCAACCGGGTTGGGGTCGTTGTCGCGGCTGCGGGAGGTCAGAGGGCTGAGTCCCCAGTTGCGCTCGATGAATTTGGCGATGGAAACGTGATCGGAATAGCTGTGGCTGACCCAGCCTCCTTCGGTATACGGAGAAACGATGATCAGAGGGATGCGGGTGCCGTCCCCGAAAAAGTCGAGGGGCTGGACGTAGCCGGAATCGAAGTAGCCGCCGCCCTCGTCGAAGGTGATGAAGATGGCGGTGTGCGCCCAGAGAGCGGGCTGTTGACGCACGGCGTTGACGACCTTCTTGCTGAAGGCCTCGAACAAGTCGAGCTTCGAGGATGCGGGATGGCCGTCGACGAATCCGCTGGGCTTGATGTAGGAAACCGCGGGGAGATTATTGTCGGCTACATCTTCGTAGAAATTGGCAAGGTCCTGGATGTGTTCCGAGCGAAGGGTTGGATTGGTCATGATATCGGTCGCGTACTGGAACGGGTTGCAGATGTTGCAGTATGCGTCGAGAGGGTTGTCGAAGTTGGGATCGGACTGATACAGATCCCAGCCGTCGCCGTAGTATTTGAACGAAATGCCCTTCTCCATCAGCGCATCGCCGATGTGGCGCTGCTTCGTGGGCGGGACGGTAAACGAGGCGTAGGAATTGCTGTCGAGCACGGCCAGCGTGCCGTCTGCGTTGTAGCCCGGATTGTAGTTGTTGAGCAGATAGTAGTGGCCGGTGTCGCAATTGGGGCGAATTGGCTTAGCCAGCGAGCGGAGATAGGTGTTGACGGAGTAGACGCCCGCCTGGCCGGTATCGGCGCAATCGCTGTAGCTGCCTCCGCCGTACGGCGTGCTGGTTTTGGAATTGAACCCTCCGTATCCGTCTTCGCTGTACCAGTTGTTGGTGCCGGCGAGAGCATTCGGGTTCTCGATCTGCGCGGTGGGCGGAACCGCAGATTTTCCGTTGCCATCGCTGTACCAGATGGCATCGGCGAATCCCAGCAGGATGTGATTGAGTCCGGTGCCGCCCATGCCCGCCTGATGATAATTGTCGCTGATGGTGTAGTGGTCGGCGAGATATTTCAGGTAAGGCGCATCGCCCTGCTGCATGTTGTAGAACTCCATGGAGGTCGAGCCTTCACCGGTGGTGTAGCTGGTGAACGGGTTGGGCTGGGCCAAACCGTTGCTGCCGGCGCCGATCGTCGTCTCAACCCAGGGAAAGAGATCGTGCAGACACCCGGAGGGATTGGTTGCCGTGGCGGAGGCTGCGCTGCAGTCTTCCTGCTGCCACATCTGGTAGAAGCGATGGACTGGGCTGCTGGCGTAGGCGTCATAGGGAACGCCCGGTGTCAGCTGAAAGACTCCTGCGGGGAGATTCAGCACGTTCGGCATGCGCGTATCAGGACCCGTGCCGCCGTCCGTCAGTCCAGTGCCGCCGGTGAGCAGCAGGTCGTAGTCGGCGAGCGGAAGGAAGCCGGGTTCAATCTGTTCGGGTGTGCTGACGATTCCGGCATCGATCAACTGTTCACCGTAGGCGAGTTCTGGACCGCCGGTAACGACCGGAGGATTGTTCTTGTAAGGCGTCTTACCTTTGGGCGCCACGGAATACACGCCAGTGTCGGAGGCCTTGTTTTGGACGGAGAGTGCATAGTTCGGACCGGGGCTGCCATCTGCTTTGACAATGCCTTCGGAGAGAAGGTTGAAGACGCTGCCATGCTTGGGCTGGTAGGTGGCGAAGATGTGATCGAACGTGCGGTTTTCGCCGATGATCACGATCACGTGCTGGATCGGTGAGGCGGTGGGTGGCTGCGGTGCTTGCGCGGCGGCGGGCAATGGCGCTCCGAGATTGCAGAGAAGAGCGCCGACGCTCACTCCGACCGCGAGGTGTTGCCTGGCTGTGGTCAGAACTCCGGCTTCAGTCATAGAATTTCCTCCTGATTGGGACTGCTTAAATGAAAAGTAGCCAACCCAGGGTTACGGGAAAGTAAACCCACGATGAATTGGGAATGAACAAAAAACCACAAGGAAAAGCCTTGGAGCGAGTTTTCTTATCGAATTCGGGCAAATCAGCGAGCCCAGGGGGCGGATGCATGTCCGAGTTTGCACAGTGGAGGTGAGGCAATACAGAGTTTCGTGTAAGTTGTGTTTCTGGACACTGTACGTTGGCAGGCACAAACGATAGAGTTATGCTTCTTAGTTTCGTCGGAGGCGGTACAGTATTGCAGTTGCGGGAAAGGGGCGGGGCCGCTGTATATGAAATGTAAGTCTCGGGAATCCTCGAAAAGAATCCTGCTGGCGGCGGTGCTTCCGCTGGCCGCGTGCGGGTTGGCCTGCTCGACCAAAGCGGCTGAAAAGTCGCAACCGAGTGGCCCGTTCGCGATGCCGGTGAAGGTGATGGAGGCGAAGGCGGTTCCGGTGAGCGACAGCGGGGAATACGTCGCCACATTGAGGTCGCGCGATTCCGCGGTGATTATGCCCCAGGTGGAGGGGCAGGTTACGCAGATCTTTGTCCATTCCGGGGACCGCGTCGGGCCAGGCGCACCTCTGATGGAAATCGATCCGCTGAAACAACAAGCCACCGTGAAGAGTCAGGAGAGTTCGCGGGCGGCGCAACAGGCGAATCTGAGCTGGGCCAAGCAGCAGTATGAACGCGCGCAGGGACTGTTCGGCGCGGGAGTCGTAAGCAAACAGGATCTGGATCAGGCCAAGGCCGCGCTGGACGCCGCACAGGCACAGATGGATTCGCTGGACGCACAAGTGCGCGAACAGGAAGTGCAGCTTCGCTACTACAACGTGGTCGCGCCACGTTCCGGAATCGTCGGCGACATCCCGGTGCGCGTCGGGGACCGGGTGACGACTACGACGCAGTTGACCACGGTCGATCAACCGGGAAGTCTGGAAGTCTACGTCTATGTGCCGCTGGAACGAGCGCCACAGCTGAAGATGAATTTGCCAGTGCAGGTTCTTGATAACGAGGGCAAAGTGGTGGCCGACACGCGAGTGAGCTTCATTTCAGCACAGGTCGACAACACCACGCAGACGATTCTAATTAAGGCCCGGATTGCAAACGGAAACGATGCGCTCCGACAATTGCAGTACGTGCGGGCGCGCGTTGTGTATGGCACGCATCAGAACCCGGAGGTCCCGATTCTGGCTGTGTCGCGACTGGCGGGGCAATATTTTGCTTTCGTGGCCGAACCCGGCAACGGAGGCGCATTCGTGGCCCGCCAGAAGCCGCTGAAGATCGGGCACACGGTCGGCAACGACTACGAAGTGACTGATGGCATCAAGCCGGGAGACAAGGTGATCGTCTCCGGGACGCAGTTCCTGCTGGATGGGGCGCCAGTAATACCCCAGGGTTGAGGTCCGATCCTGGTGGAGTTCGACTCTCGTCTTCATTGAGTCTTTGATAAAGCCCCCTGACAGTGCAGAATCTGCGATTGGCGCGGCTGGCCATCGGCGCTCCGGGAAGTGCCTGTGCCGCCAGCATGGCAGGACGGAAGCGCCGGTTTCTGAATTTGAATTCTTATGTTCGTTAGCTTTTTCATTCGACGCCCGGTATTCGCGACGGTATGCGCTCTGCTGATCGTGCTGGCAGGGGCTGCAGTCATCCCTACACTTCCGGTTGCCCAGTTTCCGAACCTTGCGCCGCCGCAGGTGGGCATCTCCAGTTTCTATATTGGAGCCAGTGCGCAAACCGTCGAGAGCGCGGTCACGATTCCGCTGGAACAGCAGATCAACGGTGCGGAAGGAATGAAGTACATGACTTCCACCAGCGGAAACGATGGGTCGAGCAGCATCGTCGTGACCTTCGACCTGACGCGCGATCCCGATCTGGCGACAGTTGATATTCAGAATCGCGTGAACACAGCCCAGGGACGCCTGCCGGGAGCGGTAAAGGCGGTTGGCATCACCACGGCGAAGACATCGCAGAACTTCGTTTTCGGCGCCGCGGTCATCTCCGACAACAACAAATACTCGACGCTGTTCATGAGCAATTATCTCGACGTCTATGTGCGCGATGCCTTGAAGCGCGTTCCGGGCGTGGCCGACGTGATGATTTTCGGGGAGCGCAAGTACTCGATGCGGCTGTGGCTGGATCCCGCGCGGATGGCGGGGCGCGGCCTGACCGCCCCTGACGTTGTGAATGCCCTGGCCGAACAGAACGTGGAAGTGGCAGCCGGGCAAGTCGGGCAGCCGCCATCGATTGCCGGGCAGCAATATCAGGTGAGCGTGCGGGCGATCGGCAGACTCAGCGAGCCGGCTCAGTTCGACAACATCATTCTGAAAACCAACTCCGATGGCACGCTGGTGCGGCTGAAAGATGTCGGACATGCCGAGCTTGGAGCGGAAAACTACGCGTCGGATCTGCAGTTCAACGGACACGATGCAGTCGGACTTGGGGTCACCCAGCTCTCGACCGCGAATGCTCTGGATGTCGATCGGCGGGCGATGGCCGAACTCGATCGACTGGCGAAGAGCTTCCCGCCGGGAATGCATTACAAGCTGGCATTTGACACGACCGATGCAGTCGGCGAGTCCATCCGCGACGTGCTCTTTACCGTAGGTTCGGCGATCTTTCTGGTCATCCTGGTGATCTTCATTTTCCTCGGCGACTGGCGGACGACGATGATTCATTTCATCGCCACTCCGGTTTCTTTGATCGGCACTTTCGCCTTTGTGAAGTTGCTCGGCTTCTCCATCAACACCCTGACGCTGTTTGGCATCACCCTCGCCACCGGACTGGTGGTCGACGACGCCATTGTCGTGATCGAAAATATCGAGCGCCACATGGCCGGTGGCGAACATGACTCGCGCAAAGCGGCGACCGCGGCAACGGCCGAGATTACGGGCGCCGTCATCGCCACCTCGCTGGTTCTGGCCGCCGTATTTGTGCCGGTTGCCTTTTTCCCGGGAACCACCGGCATCCTGTTTCGCCAGTTTGCCCTGACCATTGCATTCTCGATCGCGATCTCGGCGTTCAATGCGCTTACCCTGGCGCCGTCGCTGGCGGCGATCTTTCTGGCCGGACCCCACCGGGAAAAATTGTGGTTGTTGCGACAATTTGACCGCGGCGTTCTGGCAGCTACAGACGGATACCGGCGATTGCTGCATTTTCTGCTGGAGTACAAACTGGCGATGGTCGTCCTGTTCTTTGCCGGCCTGGGCGCCACCTATTTTCTATTGCGACACGTGCCCAGGGGCTTCGTACCCGATGAAGATCAAGGCTATTTCATTATCGTGATCCAGGCGCCATCGGGGGCTTCGCTGGACTATACGAAAGGAATCGGGAAGCAGGTTTCGGCCGTGCTGGCAGGCGTTCCGGAAACGGAGGGGACGTTTTCGGTAGCGGGATTCAGTTTCGCCGGCGCCGCGGCGAACCAGGGATTGATGTTCGTCCCGCTGAAGCCATATTCGCAGCGCAAGGGCCCGGAACATACGGCGGCAGCGATTCTAAATCGATTACGGCCCCGGCTGATGTCGGTTTCGGGAGCGATTGTATTTCCGACCCTGCCGCCGGCCGTGCAGGGTTTGGGACAGTTCGGCGGGTTCCAGTTCGTGGTGCAGGACCAGACGGCTCACCGCCTGGATGAACTGGCCGGCGCCACGCAAGGCCTGATCCGGAACGGTATGGCAAATCCCGTGCTGACCCAACTCTATACGCCGTTTACGGCGAACGATCCGCAGTACGTGGTCACGATTGATCGTGAAAAAGCGAAGAGCCTGCATGTGCCGCTCTCGCAGATCACCGACACCCTCGGCGTGTACATGGGATCGTCTTACGTCAACGATTTTGACTTCAACAACCGTTCCTACCGGGTGTACGTGCAGGCAGACAAGCAATTCCGCGCAACTGCGGACGACATGCGGCAGTTCTATGTGCGCTCCGACAGCGGCGCCATGATTCCTCTCGACAATCTGATTACCGTTACACAGACATCGACGCCGCAGGTCATCAGCCACTACAACCTGTTCCGCTCGGCGGAAATCGATGGATCGCCCAAGCCGGGCTACAGCTCAGGACAGGCGATCCAGGCGATGGAAGACCTCGCGCGGAAGTTACCCCAGGGATTCGGCTACAGCTGGACCGGGCTCTCGCTGGAAGAATTGCAGTCGGGAGCAACGTCTCTGATCTTATTCGGGCTCGGGACACTGGTCGTGTATCTGACGCTCTCGGCGCAGTACGAGAGCTTTGTGCTTCCGTTTATCGTGCTGTTGGCTGTGCCCATGGCGCTGCTGGGGGCGCTGGGCGCGCAGTGGATGCGCGGTCTGCAGGACGACATCTTCTGCCAGGTGGGGTTGGTGATGCTGGTCGGATTGTCGAGCAAGAACGCGATTCTGATCGTGGAATTTGCCGAACAGCTGCGCGAGCGCGGAGTGCCGCTGGTGGACGCTGCAATTCAGGCTGCGACCATCCGCTTGCGGCCCATTCTCATGACATCGTTGGCATTCATTCTGGGCGTCGTTCCACTGGTCGTCGCTACCGGCGCGGGCGAGAATGGCCGGCACTCCGTGGGCACCACGGTTTTTGGCGGAATGATCATGTCGACGGTGTTGAACCTGTTTTTCATTCCGGTTCTCTACCTGATTATCGAAGGCTGGCGCGAGCACGGCAAGGCGCCGGAACACAGATAGCCCGACCTCGCCGGCAAACACGGTCACCTCTCTTTCCGGGTGCGAATGGGTTTGCCGGCTTTGCCTGCCTGGCGCCTGCGGCTCCTCAGCGTCCAATCGGTTGCGATTTTGGTGAAATTCTTTTCACACTGTTGCTCGGAAGAGAAAGATTATAGAATTCGTCGCCGTCTTGAAATCCCTTCGGGATCCGGTCTATGGGGAACTCGGGTTATGACCGGCGAGACGATTCCAGAAAAATAGAAGAGCCCAAACTTTCAAGGTGAAGGAGGCTGAATGAAGCGCTTAGTTCAGTTGTTAGTGGCCGTCATTACGGTCGGAATGGTCTCTGCATGCGCGTGGGCGCAAGAAGCATCGAGCGGGTCTCTGGTGTCGGAACAAGCGGCACCGGCCGTGCCCCATGTCAGAGCGCTACCAGGAATTCGCGTCATCCCGAAGTCGAGCCTGGCGGTGACTCCGCCGGCTGGACACAAGTTTGCCGCACACACCAACGTGCAATTTGTCATCCCCGGCGGATTCACGCCGCAAGAGGCGCCGCCGTTCACCGGCTATGGATACGAGACGCCGGCTTCCCTGGCGTGCGTTTATGGTCTGGTCACGACCGTTTCCGGATGCAATCCGAATTCGACCACGAATACTCCCACCGGCGGCAGCCAGAGCATCGCAATCGTGGATGCCTTCGATGATCCCGAAGCAGAAGGCGACTTGGCGTGGTTCTCGCTGCAATTCGGCCTGCCGTTGAAGACCTCGCAGATTCAAGTGGTCTGGGCGAACCCGATCACCGCCTCCTGTTACTACGGAGGAGTTCCCATCGACGAAACCGGAGGCTGGGAACTGGAAGAGTCGCTGGATATCGAGTGGGCGCATGCCATGGCTCCCGGCGCCACGATTTACCTGGTGGAAGCGTGCTCGAACTATGACTCAGACCTGCAGCAGGCAGTGCTGGTTGCCAACAACCTGGTGCAGTGCGGCAAGACGGAAATCAACGCCACCAGCGGCGCTCTAGGAAAATGCCCGACGGGCAGCACCGGCAAAGGTGAAGTTTCCATGAGCTGGGGCGGCGATGAGTTCGTCGGCGAGAACGGAGCGACTTCGTGCGCGACGCTCGATGACTCCTGCTTCACTGCGGCAAACGTCGTATATTTTGCGTCTTCGGGCGACAGCCCGGGCGTGATCTGGCCGGGCACGTCAAAGAACGTAGTCAGCGCCGGCGGCCTGACGACACGGCGCAATCCGACGAGCTTCAACCTCCTCGGTACTACGGGTTGGACGGAGGCGGGTGGCGGCCAGAGCGCGATCGAAGCTCGGCCCAGCTACCAGAGCTCGATTTCCAGCATCGTGGGCAGTTTCCGCGGAACGCCGGATCTCTCGTTCGACGCGAACCCTGACACTGGCGTGTGGGTCTACGATACGTTCCCGATGGACCTGTACGAGTTCTACCAGTGGTGGGTGGTGGGCGGGACAAGCGTTTCCGCGCCATCGCTGGCAGGCATCGTGAACCGGGCCGGCGCGTTTGCCGCGAGCTCGAATGCGGAGCTGACCACCATCTACACCAACAAGGCCGTGACCGCCGATTTCACCGATATCACGTCGGGATATTGCGGTCCCTACGCGGGATTCAGCGGCGCAACCGGGTGGGACTACTGCACCGGAGTTGGAGCGGACAAAGGCTACGCGGGGAAATAAGTTCCTTGCCTGCTTGATCCGTGAATTCTGGGTACCAAGAGAGGGGGCGGCTTGCCGTCCCCTTCATTTTTGGCAGACTCATGGATCGAGCAAACAGGAGATTTCGGCGCGGAACAGCGCTGGTCAGGCGCTTCTATTTGAAACGGCGGCGGGCTGAACTGCTTTCTTCCGGCGCACCTCGCGGCGGCGCATCTTTGCCATCCAGTCGCGCGAATACATGGTTCCGCGGCATTTTCTCGATCGGCAAAAACACGGCGCGGGCGCCTCGTCGTCGTAAAGGTTGTAATCCCAGACGAGTTCTTCGCCGGCGACAATGTCGCGAAGAGCAAGGAGCCAAACCCGGCCCTTGATCTCGTCCACTTCGCAGTTCGGATCACACGAGTGGTTCAGATACGCGCCAAGACCATGGCCATCGATGACGGTCTTTCCATCTTCCAGTCCATACAGATAGGTGCGGGAAACGCCGTCGTAAAGGCGGTCCGCCTCCTCCGGCGTGATACGCGTTCCCGTATATTCGACCACGCGCACTCCTTTGCGGATCGGAGTCGTGGTATAGACACCGACCGCATGAATGGGTGAAGGGCGGACTACGAGAGGCACGGTGCTATTAATGTCGCACAATCGCGAGAATTCTGGAATTAGAAAAGATTGCCGAGGGGTGCTGCAGGGAGGTGGCGTGGGATGCAGCTTCCAACAGGCTCTTTCTACGGATCGTAAACCGAGCTGCCGTAGCCCTGCTTGCGCGCCGCTTCCTGCATGTCTTCTAATGCCTTCTGCTGCTGCTCCACTTCCGCTTTCAACGATTCGACTTCATCCTGCTTTTCCTTCTGCTGCGCATTCCATTGTTCGCAGCCGGAAACGCAGTTGCCGCCGACGTACTGGATGGACGCAGTGAGGTCGCTGATCTGCCTCTGCAGCAAAGCGATGTTGCTCTTTACTGTCTGAATTTGTGAAGTCCACTCTTCCGCGGAAAGCTTGCCATCCTGGCCGTTGTCATCATCGCCGGGCGGGGGTGCCTGAGTCGCAGGCTTCTTTGAAGCGGAAGCCCGGGTGCTGGTAGGGCCGATATGCTCCGGGATTTCATCGTTGGTGATTACCCGCTTTGACACTGGAGCCGGCTGCGGATTCTTGGCGGGCGCGGCAACTGCCGACGTGGACTTCTCCGGGCTGGCGCTCTCTGCGTTTTTGCCTGGAGTTGGAGCGGCCTGCGTGTCGCGCTGCTGTTTCTGCTGCCGGGTTTGACGGGCTACGTCGCCCAGCGAGGGAGAGTCATCCTGCGCCTGTGCGATGAGAGAGCATAGGCAAAGTGCGACGAACAACGCAGCGAAACTTCTTATCAGTGAGCCCATGTGACGCCTCGCTCGCAATCCGCAGCAGGGAACTGGAATGGAAAAGATAGTATCGCGGAGAGGCGACTCAGTTTCGCGTTACGTTGGTACTACATCCGGTTGACCGCGCGAAAAGGCAGGGAACCCGCAACAGCATTTCGCTGTTATGTCTTTTGCCGCGAAACGTTTGGCAGGCTCGCAATCTCCATCCCCCTGCGCGTCACGGGCGTGTAACATAGTCCTTCCGCCTTTTGCCGTTCTGGCGATTGAGGTAAAAAAATCCATGCGATCTAAATATCTGTTGTTGGCGCTTCTTTTGGGCAGTGTAGTCGCGGCGGTCGGGGAGGATCTGCCGGAGGGACGTTTGCTCCGCTTTCCCGACGTATCCAAAGACAAGATTGTCTTCAGCTACGGCGGCGATTTGTGGCTCGCGCAGCGTAGTGGAGGCGTAGCACAGCGCATCACTAGCCACCCTGGGCAAGAGCTGTTCGCGAAATTCTCTCCGGACGGGAAATGGATCGCATTCACCGCCCAGTACGACGGGAACTACAACGTTTATGTGATGGATGCCGACGGCGGTCAGCCAAAGCAGTTAACGTTCAATCCGGGCGGCGGACCTTTGTCAGAGCGCATGGGCATTCACAACGAAGTCATCACCTGGACGCCCGACAGCAAGCGTATCGTATTCCTGAGCCGTCGAGATACGTACAACGACTGGTTTGGAAAGCTCTACACGGTCAGTGTGGATGGTGGACTTCCCGAGGCACTGCCGCTCGACAAAGGCGGCTTGACCTCTTTCTCGGCCGACGGCACTAAGATTGCCTACAACCGCATCTTCCGGAATTTCCGCATGTGGAAGCGATACACGGGCGGAATGGCGCAATCGATCTGGATCTACGATCTCAAGGCCAACCACATTGAAGAGATGCCGCACACCGACTGGACCGACACATTTCCGATGTGGCACGGCGATACCATTTATTTCGATTCCGACCGCGGTCCCGAGCACCGGCTAAACCTGTACAGCTACAGCCTGACAACCCACGACATCAAGCAACTGACGCACTTCACGGACTTCGACGTGAACTGGCCGAGCCTCGGGCCGGATTCGATCATTTTCGAAAATGGCGGATATCTCTACCTGTTTGATCTGAATACGCAGCAGGCGCAAAAGCTGACAATCTATCTGCCCGGCGATCGCGACCTGGCACGGGCGCACTGGGGCAATGTCAGCAAGCTGATTTCCTCGTTCGATATTTCACCGGATGGCAAGCGCGCCGTCTTCACAGCTCGGGGTGATGTCTTCACGGTTCCGGCGAAAGAGGGAAGCATCCGCGATTTGACGCGCACGCCCGGAATTCGCGAGAGGGACGCGACCTGGTCTCCCGACGGGCGATGGATCGCCTATCTTTCCGATCGAACCGGAGAGTACGAGCTTTACGTCACTCCGCAGGATGGAATGGGGCAGGAGCAGAGAATCACTTTCGACGGCAAGATGTTTCGGCTTGCGCCCACGTGGTCGCCGGACAGCCGGAAGCTGTTGTTCGCGGACAAGGAAGCGCGCCTATTCTATGTCGATGTCAAGGACAAGAAGCCGATCCTGATTGATCAGGACAAGTACGGAGACATCACCGATTACAACTGGTCGCCGGATAGCAACTGGGTGACCTACGCGAAGAACGCCGAGAACAATAACGGCGTCATTTATCTCTACAACCTGGCTGACTCGAAAATCAGCCCGGTGACCACAGATGCGAGCAACAGCGGGAACCCGTACTTCGACCCTGAAGGAAAGTATCTTTACTTTCTGTCGAATCGCGACTTCAACGAAGTGCTGGGCGTCTATGATTTCGAATTCTCCAATCCGAAGGCGACGCGTGTGTATGTCGCTACCTTGCGAGCCGACGAACCGTCTCCGTTCCTGGTGCTAAGTGATGAAGTAACGATTGCGACTTCTCCGGATGTACTGTTGAACCCGACTCCAGGGAATCCGCCTTCCGCGAAAGCGCCGGAACCGCCCACCGCGAAATCAACCAGACCTCCGAAGCCGGGAGAAAAGACTCCGGAAGCCAAACCGTCCGAGCCGGCGAGCCAAGGCGAGGTACCTGCGGGATCGCGGCCGCCGCTGAAGAATTTCCGGATCGATGTGGACGGAATCGGAAACCGAATTGTGGCGTTGCCGACTCCGCCTGGGAACCTGGGCGTGCTGGCTGCGGCGAAGAACCTCGTTTTCTACGTCTCGGCTCCGGTCGAAGGACTCTCCGGACCATTGCCGGGAGAAACTTCGGCGATTCATGTTTACGACCTGAAGAATCGTAAGGATTACGTTTTTCTCGAGGGCGCCGACCAATATGCACTGTCGTTCGACGGGAAGAAGCTTCTGTATGCGATGCCTGGAGGTGGCGGCGGAGGTGAGGAAGAAGGCGGCGGTGGTTCGCATTCCTACGGAATCGTCGACGTGAGAGTGCCGGATCCTCCGCCGGATAGCGCGCCGAAATCGCTGGCTCATGCGGGGGAGGGATCGCTCAATCTCGAAGGAATGCGGATGGAAATTGATCCTCCGGAGGAATTCAAGCAGATGTTCAACGAGGTTTGGCGCCAGGAGCGCGACTACTTCTATGAGCCGTCGATGAATGGCGTCAACTGGGAGCATGAGCGCGAGAAATATTCGCAGCTGCTGCCCTACGTCGCGGACCGGCTCAGCCTGACCTATGTGCTGGGCGAGATGATTGGCGAATTGTCGAACTCACACACCTACACCGGGGGCGGCGACTATCCGCACATGGCGTCGGTCAATGTTGGCCTGCTGGGCGCAAATTTCGAAGCCGACGAAAAGAGCGGAATGTATCGAATCGCCAGGATTTATCCGGGCGAGAACTGGAACGGGGGCTTGCGGTCTCCTCTGACCGAGCCGGGAGTGACGGTGAAAGAAGGAGACTACCTGCTGGCCGTCAATGGCCGGCCCTTGCGGACTCCGCAGAATCCGTACGAGTTGTTCCTCAATACCGCCAACGAGGCGACGACCCTGACGGTCAACGATAAGCCGACCGAGCAGGGCGCGCACAATATCGTGGTGCGGCCGATTGGGGATGAGTATCGCCTGCACGAACTGAACTGGATCAACGAGAACCGGCGCAAAGTGGAGCAGGCCAGTGGCGGCCGCATCGGCTACGTCTACTTGCCTGACATGAGCGCGGATGGACTGAACGAGTTCGTGAAACAGTATTTCCCGCAGATCCGAAAAGAAGGGATCATATTCGACGTCCGCTATAACGGCGGAGGGTTTGTCGATCAGATCATCTTCGAACGCCTGCGGCGCATTCTTGCCGGCATGGAGTCCGCCCGCAACTGGGAGTCAGGCACCATCCCCGGCAATGTGTTCTACGGCCACATGGCTTGCGTGACGAACCATTACGCCGCCTCCGATGGAGACTTCTTCAGCTACTACTTCAAGTACTACAAGCTGGGTCCACTCATTGGGCAGCGGACGTGGGGCGGCGTGCGCGGGATTCGCGGTTTCACTCCGCTGATGGATGGAGGGTATATCAGCCGTCCCGAATTCTCGCTCTACGGACTCGACAGCAAGTGGCTGATCGAGAATCATGGCGTCGCGCCGGATATCGAAGTTGATAATCGTCCGGACCTGGTGAGAGACGGGCACGATCCGCAGCTGGAAAAGGCAATTGAAGTCGTGATGAAGGAAATCCAGGAGCATCCGATGCACTTGCCTCCGCGGCCGCCCGACCTGCCCGCATACCCGGAAGGACCGGGCATGTAGCGTAGCAATTCGCTGGATGAGCGCGGCTTTCAGCTCTCAAAGCTGATCAGTGCGGCGCTGGCGGGCGGAAGGTCCACCGTGACATTTGCGCCCTGCGCGGGGATCGTCTCTCCCCGCGCGGCAGACCATGCCCCGCTTGCGCCAACCGGGGCGCCACCGAAGGTGACGTCTGTCGTGTCGTCGATGCGGGGTGAGCTTAAGCGCAATATCTTTGCGCGCTGAACCCCTCGCCCCGCGCTGATGGCGAGCCGAACCCGGCGGTCGGTCTTCTTGTTGAAGACCGCGCACTTCATGCCGCCGCCCGCGGCGCGAAGGCCGTAGGCCGTCAATAAAGCGGCATTGTCGATGCCGTCGAGTTGGGTTTCGAACAACTGACCAGCCCCCGCCTGCGCGAAGAGCAGCATGCCGTAGTAGATGGGCCGAGCGACGAATCCGTCTTCACGCTTTCCCGCGATGGGTGTGTACCAGCCGTAACCGCCTCCGTGGAAGTTGATTCCCGTGCCGCCCGCTGTGGCAAGTTGATACATCAAGTCGGCACCCCAGAGCGCCGATGCAAACGTATCGCTGACTCCGGCTTTGCCTCCGGAATAACACGAGTTCGTCTCCGCCAGCCGAAAGGGCAGACCTGTCTCATCCACAGTTTTCTTCATACCTTCGAATTCTTCTTCGAGCTTTGGGTTTGGCCGCAGGAGGCGGTCGATGGTCATCGACGGATCCGTGGGCGGACCTTCCGCGTAATAGTGCTGGGAAAGAAAAACTGCCTCTCGTTTGAACTTCTGTGCGAAGGGCACAAGCCACGAATTGTTATAGGCGGTATCGGGACCGGCGAAAAGAGCCTTGGGGACGCGCGCGCGGATTACATCGAAGAAGTGCTGCCACTGCTGGGAGAATTGAGAAAAATCGTAATCTGATTTACGAATTCCATTGCGGAAGAAGAGATCAGGCTCATTGCACAGCTGGAAGGCCACCAAACGCGAGCCGGCAGTATCCATAACGAAAGCCGCCTCGGCTGCGGCATCTTCGGCCGACCCCGTGCCCATGTTCAGGCCGTAGATCAGACGCCAGCCTGTGGCGTCGAGAAAGTCGCGGAGATTGCGGATCGCCTGAGGCCTGATCTTCACCGGCGGAGCTGCCTTCAGACCTCGATCCGGGCCGACCATGCCGACTTCGCTCTGATTCTCTGCTGTCGGCGAGCTGTCAGGCGTCCAGTAACAGTACTCGCTCGTGTTTCCACCGATGCGCAGGATGCCCGTCGCACCGAGCCGCCGGACAAACCCGACCAGTTCTGAATTGTCGCCGGAAAAGAAATCCGGATTGCCGAGTTGGGCCGATTCATAACTGAGCCCGGTGAAGTCGTCGGCGATCCGGTTTCCCAGCCGGTCAGGGCGGAGAGTCAGTCGAAGAGATTCGGCATCACTCTCACTCCGCGCGAAAGAAGGCCGAAGGGAAGCAGCGCAGGCAGCGGCAGTAAGACCAATAAACTCGCGGCGGTTCATGAGGAGATTTCATCACAGACAGTACGTTGCGGCAATTGCAGAAACAACGCGCGCTATCCGAATTTCAATGTGGCCAGCGCGGCTCTGGCGGCGTGATAGCCGCACATGCCATGCACGCCGCCGCCGGGCGGGGTCGAAGCGGAACAAAAAAAGACATTTCTGGACGAAGTCGCGTAATGCCGCCAGGTCGGCCGCGAGAGAAACTGGGTCAAATCAAGAGCTCCGCCGGCGATGTCGCCGCCGATCAAGTTGGCGTCCATGGTTTCGAGATCGGCGGGGGAAAAAATGCGGCGGGCGAGAATGGTTTGGCTGAATCCCGGCGCAAATCGCTCAATCTGGGCTTCGATCCTGGGCAGCATGTCGATGGTTGACCCGTTGGGAACATGGCAGTAGGCCCAGGCGATGTGTTTGCCGGCGGGAGCGCGCGATGGATCGAACAAAGACGGCTGGGCCAGCAGGATAAATGGCCGATCCGGAGGCTGCCCGCTTCGAACCGATTTTTCTCCGGCAGCGATCTCGTCAAAACTGCCGCCGAGATGAACCGTCGCCGCTCGCGAGCACTCGGATGCTTTCCACGGAATCGGAGCGTCCAGTGCATAGTCTACTTTGAAGGCGGCGGGACCATAGCGGAAGCGTTGCAATCGGTGCTTGTAGCGGCTGGAAAGCTCCGGGCCCCCGATCCTGAGAAGCTGCCGTGGGGTAACGTCACAGAGGATCAAGTCATAGCCGGCAAGCGTGGCGAGGGAGTCGACCCGGATAGAAGTCTTGATTTTGCCTCCGAGGGTCGCCAGATAACTCGATAAAGCATTCGTGAGCGCCTGCGAGCCGCCGCGAGGGAGCGGCCAGCCGACGGCATGCGCCGGAATCGCCATCAGCATGCCAAATGCGCCACTCAGAGGCTCGTCCAAGGCAAGGAAGGAGTGCGCGGCGAGACCGGCAAACAACGCGCGGACGCGTTCGCTGGCAAAGCGGCGGGACAGCGCCTTCGCCGAAAGGAGGGCGCGCGCACCAAATCGCGCCATCAGCCAGGGATGCTTCGGGAGCGCAGGAAGCGGACGAAGCACCTCGGGAGCGAACTCCTGCCAACGCGCTACGAAGGGATGCATGAGATTTCGCCACGCGATACCGTCTGCGCCAAGCGATTTCTGTGCGTCGTCGAGGTCCCGCTCCAGAATGACTGCGGTGCCATCGTCGAGCGGATGAGCAAGCGGGGCAGGAGAGTGAATCCATTCGAGCCCATGGTCCTCCAGAGGGAGAGAAGAAAAAAACGGAGAGCCCGCGCCGAGCGGATAAATGGCTGATCCAAAATCGTGGAGGAAGCCCGGCAGCGTCAACTCCATGCTGCGGACGGCGCCACCAGCGCTGTGCTCGGCCTCCAGGACCTCGACCTGCATTCCAGCTTGAGCGAGAACAATAGCCGCCGCCAGCCCATTGGGGCCGGAACCGACGATGCAGGCTCTGCGATTCTTTGCCATCAGATTCGAGTCCATCTCATCGCTAAAGCTGGCGAGTCTGTCTATTATCCAACGATCGCAATCCTATTCTCGCGGTTCAACGTCAGGCCATGCGATCACCTGAATGCGGCCGTCCGGCGTTCGTTCCAAAGAAGGAGCGTAGAGCCCGAGAAATTGGCGGCGCCACCACAGGCCAGTCGAGCGTTTCGCGGCCATCGACGTAAACCAATATTGCCAGAGCACGGCTCGAATCTGGCGCGGTGGATGGCTGCCAAAGGGATTGCCTGCAAACAGCTCAAGAACCGCCTTGTCGTTTGAGAGTAGCCGCACCTCGGTGTTGGGGACAATGGGATAGTCCCGCCACTGGCCCAGCGAAGCAAACCACAGGTTCCAATCGAAGCGCGGCTGGAACGGAGCATAAATTCGAGGCGGTTCATTCAATGCCTGCGGCTTGTAGCGAAAGGGATACGCAACCCAGCTCTGCCCATCATTGGATCCCTGAAACTCGATTTCATATCGTCCGCGCGTCATGACAGCGAAGAGTCCGTATCGGTTGGCGATCCGGAACGGCTCCAGCGCAACGGCGGGCGCGCTCGGAAAAGACAGGTTCGGCAGCATGAGGGCCGCAGTGACGTAGAAAATCCAGATTAAGATTACGGAACCCACCGAAACCTGGACAATTCTCCATGAATGACGCAGCTTGTGGCGCCAGCTTGCCGTGTCCGCCGTCAAGATTTGCGGTGCAGCCGGGGGCGCTGAGTGTTCCTTTCTCCACTTCGCGGGCAGAATTCCGCGTAAGAAGCGATCGTCGAGCAGGAGCACTCCCAGGGCGAGCACCAGATAGTTGAGGAATGTGTAGTTCGCCGTCAGGATCACGCCAATCTGCCAAGGCGTGACGATGAAGAAGCAGGCAATCCGGAATCGCCGCGGAAGAAACAACATCCAGACCAGGACCAGTTCGAGGGCGAGCGTGGCGAAAACCGTGGCCGCATGAAACCAGTGGGGAAAATGCTGGACGTACCACCCGATCCACGTGGGCAATGGGCCATTCTGGTAGTACTCGTCCATGGCCGTGAAGTGACGCCACTCCGGATCTCCACTGAGAAGCTTGACCACGCCCGATTCGAAATAAATGCGAAACCACTCCCATTGCAGCAGGAACAGGCTGGCACGGGAAGTTGAGCGGGCGCGGGCCAAGCCCGGCCAGAATCCGGGAGGCGCAAAGAATAGTGCGATGAACCCTGCTTCCAACAGCATGCCGTCCGACTGATAACCGGAGAAGTCCTGGGCGGCACTAACGAACGATAAGAAGCAGATAAAGCAGATGAGGAGCATCCCGCGAGGCCACAAGTTCAGCACCAGCAGCAGAGATGCGAGCATCCCAACCCAGCAGAGGGCGGCTAACATCGCTGTTCCGCTCGACCACCAGAGCACGGTGGGGGCGTACCACAGCCGCTCCCAGGACCCGAGCGACTGTGCAACGGCTTGAAGGTACGTATCCGCGGGAAGGATGCCCTCCGGACCAATGAGTCCACGAATCTGAGACAACAGCGAGAAGAATGCGGAAAAGTAAATGCCGCCCAGGGCTCGCAGGAAGAGCCAGCGGGGAATCAGCCGATCTGGCGCACCATGTTCCGAATCGAAGAGCCACTGAATCGCGGGGGCGGGACGCCAGTCCATGAACGTTTTGCAATTATACGGAGAGGGAATGACACCGGCCAGGGACGGCCGCGCGGCGCGGTTGTAATCAGGGGCCTCCGCGTGCGTAAGAGGATTGGTGGAGCACGCTCAAACGCCCATTCGTGAGACGGGTCTTTCCTGCAACAGCAGTTCGGTCGCTTGAACCCGGCGGTCGGAGTGAAACCAGCGCTGTACGACACTCCCGCAGAGGAAGTTGGCCAATGCCAGCAGGCTCATACCCTGATGGTGAACCATCCATGAATTGACCAGTTCAAAGCGAGCGCGGAAGAAGCGATGGCGGGACTTGCTGTAGTCGGCAGCCTCGCGAAATCCGTAGGAACCGAACCAGCCAAGCGCATCCATGCGATGCAGATTGGTGAGCGCGCTCTTGCTGTCGACCGGCAGCGCCAGGAAGGTAGAGTACGGAGCAACGATCAGCGGATCGGAGCCATTTCTTCTGAGGGCGAGATTCGGAACTCCGAAGGCTTCGTAATGATAATCGCCGGCCTCGTTTCGCCGGGCACAGGCGGATTCGGAGATGCCCCAGGGAATGCGCTTGTCGAGGCCGTATTGCTGTTGCGACCGCACTGCTGCTACAGAGGCGCGATCGAGCAGAGTGTTGGGATAGCTGCGGATCCAGATCGAAGGCATCAGGTACTCGAACATTGTCCCCGTCCAGGAGAGCAGGACCGGGCGTCCGTGGTCGTTAGCGAAGGGACGGCTGAGCCGGAACCAGCAATCCTGCGGGATATCTTCTTTCGCGATCGCGATGAAGACCGTGGTCCGCGGTTCGGTGGCCAGCAGGTCGTAGCAGTAAGGTTGCAACTGTTCGGACTCGGCATCATAGCCGACCGAGAGAAGCAGCCGCTGTTCGTCGAGCAGGAAGCGGAAATCCATGGCGCCGGCAAGCTCGCGCGTTTGACAAACGATGTGCTGGAGTCGTTGGATCAGTTGCAGAGTATTTTGCCGCGCCTCGGGGAGCATCTGGCGGAGTCTTTCTGCAAGGTCGTCATTCCCATGGTCGGCGGTGCAAGATGCATCGAGCCAGCCTTCCACATCGGAAATGAGCTGGGGAAGTTGCTGCAGAGGCATTTCTTCGGTGAGGCTTTCTCGAATTCCCAGCTTGCCCCAGAGTCCCGCAAACTCCGGCAGCCTCCAGGGCACGTAGGCTCGCACCATGGATCGGATTGCACTGATCCGCGACAACGACTGCTCGCGGAACCAGCGGACATCGGTCGACTCTTCGCGCGCCGGCCGTGACTTCTTCGGGTCGAACGAATTCTCAGGAAAATTCAGAATAGGCGTCAGCCAGTCCTGTTGCTGAATTTGCGTTTCGTATCGCGACAGTTCGCGTTTACGAAACACTCGCGGCCGGACGAGATTCTGCAGACAGTCGAGCAAGCCATCCGCCAGCGATCGGGAGAGAAGGGGCTGATGCAGGCGATCCAGGCATCCTTGTTGCAGCGTCCAGAGGGAAGCTACCAGATTACCGCTGTCGACCGACGAAATGAATCGTGGCGGTTTCGGCGCCAGCGTTCGAGTCTCGTACCAGTTCAACAAGTGACCGTGAGATTTCGGGAGATGGTTCACGGTGCAGAGAGTCTTTTCCGTCAGATCGACCATTTCGGGCACCGTCAAATAGCCCATCTCGGCGGCCACCTGTCGTGCGTTCAGAAGAAGACCAACATTGGTCGGAGAGATGCTGGCCGCAACTTTTCGTGGTTCGTCTTCAATGTTGTCGGGCACCAGCCAGTTGTGTTCCTCGCTGGAGAACTCGGCAAAGTATCTCCAGATGTGCAAAGCACACCGTCGCAGGAAGCGAATGTCTTCCGCCTCGACGGTGCCGGCGGGCTCGAGAGGACTCGCGTTGAGCCAGACGACCAGGAGTTTGCTGCAAGCCCAGAGAGCAAGAACAGGAGCCGCGGCCAGGAGAGATTTCGGACGCGCCAGCCAGATGAGCAATCCCAACGTGACCGCAAGCACAGGCATCCAGTCGATATAGCGATCGATTGGAGTACGGCGCTCTCCCAGTTCAGCCTGGGCAGCAGTCTCCCATTCCAGAAGTCGTTCGCGGGTGACGACGCGCCGGACGAAAGCCCGGATCACCGCGTCGAGCGACAAGAGCATCTGGTGCGCTAGAAGGGTCAACGTCAAAAGAACTGTGAAGTTGGTCGCGAAGAGCTTGGAGAATGCATCGCGCGCGATCTGGAACCGGCGCGCGAGAATGGCTCGACCCAGGCCAAAGGCGCACTCCACCCACGCCGGGACAAACAGTATGCAGATGGCAGCAAGCGTCCACAGATACGGGTGCCCGGTCGCGAGCCAACCGAACAGAAGCAGCACAAAAGTTGCCGGTTCGACCAGACTCCGGCGCAGGTTGTCGAAGATCTTCCACCGCGACAATAGAGAGATCGGGTTCGGGACTTGCGCGCCCGATTCGTCGGGCACATGGTCCGTCAGCCACTGAACGATCTGCCAGTCGCCGCGTAGCCAGCGATGTTTGCGGCGATTATACGAACTGTAGTGAGAAGGATAATCCTCGATCACCACGATATCTGTGGCTAGCCCCGCTCGCGCATAGGCGCCCTCGATCAGGTCATGGCTCAGAAGCGAATTCCTGGGAAAGCGGCGATGCAGAACGCGAAACACGGTGTCGACTTCGTAGATCCCCTTGCCGGTAAACGTGCCTTCGCCGTACAGGTCCTGATAAACATCGGATGTCGCCCGCGTGTAGGGGTCCAGTCCGGTTTCGCCGGCAAAAATGGCAGCCAGTCTCGACCGGGTGGCCGAACGGACACTAACGTCGACGCGGGGCTGCAGGATGCCGTATCCGGCGACCACGATGTTGCGTTCCGGGTCGATGATCGCCTGGTTCAGCGGATGGGCGAGCGCTCCGACCATGCGGTGCGCGGAGCCTCGCGGCAGCTCGGTGTCGGAATCGAGCGTGATGACAAAACGAACGGTGGGAAGAATCGAGAGGTTCCCGATTTTGACTGGGAAACTGTCGTATTGGCCGCGCAGTAGCTGGTTCAGATCGAGCAATTTCCCGCGTTTGCGCTCCCACCCCATCCATTCTTTCTCCCGCGGGTTATAGACGCGATGGCGATGGAGATGGAAAAACGAGCCTTTATTCTCGCTTGCATATTTCTCGTTCAGTTCGCTGATGAGCCTGGAGCATAAGGTCACCAGAGAATTGTTTTCGGGAGCCGGCTGATCCGAATCCGCCAGATCGGAGACCAGGGCAAAGTGCATGTGAGGGTCGTGATTGCCGAGAAAGCGGACCTCGAGACTCTCCACCAGGCCGTGGACTTGCTTCTCGCTGAGCAGCAGGGTGGGAATCGCGACCAGCGTGACGCAATCGTCGGGCAATCCCTTGGAGAAATCGAGCTTGGGCAGACTCGCGACGGGCAGAATGTTCGTAGTCAGATAGCTCATCAATTGAACGGCGGCCTGCGAACTGGGAAGCAGCAGGATCAACATCGAGAGCAGCGCGAAGCCGGGCGACGTCGTGGGAGGCGTTACCAAGGAAACAACAACAATGATGATGGAGAACGTCAGCAGGGCCACCCCGAACAGCAGGAACTCGTCCGGATGCCGGCGCAGGAAGTTGCGCGAACGCTCTCCGAGCGAGGGATGAAAGCCTACCCGCTGAGCCAGCAGTGCCTCGCCCTCGCCGACAAGGTAGTAGCCAATGTGGGATTCGCGCAGGGCAACGCGGGCATCCGGGATTTTTCTTGCATAGGTGCTGCGGGCGAGCGCGAGCGCTTCCTGGGCAACTTCGATTTCGCTTCGATCGCAACGCCTGGCGATGTGCGCGACTTTCTCGCGATAGACGTTCCGGCTTTCCAGGTCCATCTGCGCATAGGCGCGGACCGGATCCTGGCAGAGGATATCGTCGAAGGGGATCAGCGATTCAAGCACGTCTTCCCACGACGTTTGCACCACGTAGCGCAGGGTGCGAATAACCGTGGTGACGCGCTTTGAGTCTTTGCCGGCGGAGTCATGCAGATACCCCGCTCCCCGGCTGGCGATCTGCTCCAGCAGCACGAGCTTGAGAGCGGGCACGAGAGCGCCGATTTCGTGAAACTCGAGAGCGGTTCCCTGTTCGAAGCCGGCGCAAAACGCGGCAAAGTCGACGGTCCGGAATGAAGTGCCGGTTTCGTTAAGAAAGGCCTCCGCAATCGCCAGGACGCGCGGCAGGGTTTCGTGGCCGCAACCCACATGGGGGAGCTCCGTCAACGGGGCGAGATCGTTCGAAACCTGACGAGCGGCTGACGTCAACTGCTGAGCGTTGTCGCGAAGCCAAAGCAGATCCTCGCAATCTGGAGCCTTGGCGAAAGCCGCATCCACCTTGGCAAACAAAGAAGCAAAGTCTGACGCCAGCTGCCGGCAGCGCGAAGAAAACGTATCTGACGACGTGACTGCCGGTAGCCAGCCCACGCGGGCCGCCAGCTCTCTTCCAGCCGCGCGCATGGTGCGAGCGCGCCCTTCGTCGAACTCGCCGGTGTGTTGTTGCTCTTCTTCCGCGAGCATGCCGTCGATCTGGGTCTTGGGAACCATGTTCAGTTCAAATTGCAAAGTTCAAGTCTTAGGGCCGTCTAGCGATAGTTGGCGGCCTGAAGTTCGAACATTTCGGCATAACGTCCGCCGAGTTGTGTCAATTCCTCGTGATCTCCGTCCTCGGCGATACGGCCGTTTTCGAGGACAATGATGCGGTCCGCCATCCGGACCGTGGAAAAACGGTGCGAAATGAAGAGAGCCATTTTCCCGGCCGTCAGATCCGCGAAACGTTGAAAAACCTCATATTCGCTGCGGGCGTCGAGCGCCGACGTAGGTTCGTCGAGAATCAGCACCTGCGCATCGCGAAGATAGGCGCGGGCGAGCGCGACCTTCTGCCACTCTCCGCCGGACAGGTCGACGCCTCCGTCAAAGCGGCGCCCCAACATCTGGTCATATCCAGACGGAAGTTTTCCGACCACATCATCGGCCATACTCTTGCGCGCGGACTGCTTGAGGAGCGACAGGTTGGCGATTTCCTCAATCCGTCCGACGGCGATGTTGTCGCGGGCCGTCATTTCGTAGCGCATGAAGTCCTGAAAAATCACTCCGATCTCGCGGTAGAGATCCTCCAGGTCGTATTCGCGCAGATCGATTCCATCCAAGAGAACTTGGCCTTCGATCGGATCGTAAAGACGGGTGAGAAGCTTGACGATCGTGGTCTTGCCTTCGCCGTTCTCGCCGATCAGGGCGACTCGTTCTCCACGGCGCAATTGAAGATTGAGGTCCCGCAGAACGAGGCGCGAGCCGCCGGGATAGCGAAAAGAGACATTGCGAAATTCAAATCCCTCCCGGATGGGGCGCGGCGCCGGCAAAGCGTTTGGTTTCGACTGGATGGTCGGCCGCATCTCGAAGAAAGCAACCAGGTCGGTGAGAAACAAAGCCTGATCTGCGATGGTCGACAAAGTCGAAAAGGTTTGTTGGAGGTTGGAACTGGCTTCTCGAATGGCGTTGGCCAGCAGCGTCAGGGTGCCGAAGGAGAAGACGCCGATTACCGTTCTCCACACTGCAAAGACATAGGCCGAGTAGTAGCCGGCGGTACCAATGGCGGAGAGGATCGAGCCCGCCATCACCTTTCGGCGCGCCAGGGAAACGTCTTCTTCATAAACCTGATTCGAGAGCTTGGTGAAGCGGCCCGTGAGGAAGTCCTTCAGCCCAAACAGCTTCAGTTCTTTGGCGGCTTCTTTGCTACCGCCCACAGCCCGCAGGTAATCGAGTTGCCGTTTGATCGGAGTCTGGCGGAAGTTCTTGGCATAGCCGAGGAACGCAAAGTATGTCTCACCCACGAAGGCAGGAATGACTCCCACGATCAGAAGGAGCAGCAGCCAGGGGGAGAACACCATGATCGAGATGGATAGGGAGGCAGCGGTGATGATTTCCTGTACCAGCCGCCCCATGGCTTGGATCATGTAGAGCCGGTCGGTCGCCTGAACCCGCGCACGCTCCAGCCGGTCGTAGAAGACAGGATCCTCATAGGCGAGGAGGTCCAAACCCGCAGCCTGTTCCATCACCCGAACACTGACGTGGTGGGTGTATTTGCCGGCAAGAAGGGCATCCAGGTAATCGATGGTCCGGCTGAGCACGCCCCCGGTCACAGCCAGAGCGAACTCGAGGGCGACCAGCCACCAAAGCCGGGTTCCGACCGGCTGATGCGTGGTGACAATGCGGAAAAGGGTGTCGATGATCAGCTTGGAAACCCAGAACAGGGCAAGCGGCAAGAGAGCCGCAAGAATGCGGAAGCTGAGTCCGAGGATGACCACGATCGGACCGGACTCCCACACGAACCGTAATACGGTGGGTACGTTGCGAAGAGCGGCGAATCGCTCCCGCCATCCATGCCAGAACTCCGACTTTCCCATCATGATGGGTCCACGGTGAGTGTCGTCTGAGTGGGCGCGCTTCCCAACGGAAGACGCGACCCCAGGCAGACCTCAGTCGAAGTGGCGGACAGCTTGAGTGTAGCTGAATGAATTCCGGGCAAACAAGGGGCCCCTCAGCGGAGTTTCTACATCGGAGCTTGGATGAGAAGAAGGAAGAGACGGTTGGGTCGAGCGGCAAAACTCAGGGAAAGCAATGATCGAGATCGGGTCTTTCTAGTATTTTTCGAGGCCGGCTCGTTCCATTCCCCGCCGGGCCTCGGGCGACTTCATGAAGACGTTCCAGACAAAACCGGTGCGCAAGTTTTCCGCCATCACCATGGTGATTCCGGTATCGATTCCGATTACGTCGGAGTCATACCAGTTCTTGAGCGGATTAAAGGCGTTGACGAAGCCGTACTTGGTCCATGCCTTCGGGTAACGGCTGCGGATCGTTTTCAAGACCAGCAAGGTTTCCGCAGGAAGGAAGGGGAGTGACCCGCCCGTTGCGCTGGGAACGACGGTGCCATCGATCGGTCCCATAGCCGGCGGGCCACCCCAAACGACATAGCCGTGCTCGGAGTCGGATGCGGTGATTCCCCACAGGTCCGCGCTGTAATCGGGAAATTGCCTGCCTAACTCCAAACAGAAGCAGCGGTGGACCTTGGTTGCGGTAATGGAATTGAGGAAGTAGTCGGCGTACTTGTCGCGCCGCTCGCGAAAATCAAACCAGGCTTGCGAATACTGGTGAACGAAAAGCGGTGCAAACGACCCGATATACCGCATGCCGTCGTACTCAAAAGTCACGCGCTTCCACGCATTCCAGGTCTCCGATCCGAGGGGATGGTTCGGCGCTCCCATGCCGAGCAAGTACATCATCATCAGCTCGCTGTAATAGTCCCAGCGCGAGGGCAGAAAGCCGATCTCCGGCGTCCAACCGTGAGTGAGCAGACTTGTATCCTCGGATAACCAGCTCCAGTCCACACGATTCAAGATGAGATCGGAGAGCTCTGCGACCGCCGGATGCCGGAAGTACTCCCGGCACGTAAGAACGCCACATAGAAGAATGGCGGTATCGACCGAAGAGACTTCGGAGTCAAACATCCTCTCGCCGGTTTCAGGATTGGCGAAGTGATAGAAGAATCCGCGGTGGTTGGGCAGCTTTCTCCAAAGAAATCGAAGCGTGGCGAAGACCCGTTGCAGTGCCGCGCCGGGAGGAACAAAACCTCTCTGATCGCCAATGCAAAGAGCGGTGAGGCCGAAGCCGGTTGCCGCGATGCTGGCAGCGCCTCCTGGCCGGTCCGCTTGAACGTCGCACCGATCCTTCACCATTCCAGACTTCGGGCTGCCTTGCTCCCAGAAAAACTGAAAGCTCGCCTTCTCTACATCGTTTAGAAACTGGTCGTCCGCGGGGGACAATGTCGGCAGAGAATACGGAATGGCCGGCGTCGGGGATGACTGAGCCTCCAAAAAGGCAGAAAGACCTGCCGTGAAGGGCAAACAAACGCCCGCTGCGAGCAACTGACGCAGGACCTGCCGCCGTGACAACCCTTGAGGTAAGCCGTCTTTCATGTTCTTGCGGTCGTGTGCCGCGCCCTTGGGTTCGGAAACGACGCGATCGACTCGATTTTGCCTCTACGAGACGCCCACGCCAGCTCGACTAGTGTTCAGAACTTCTCTATATGCGGATGCCAGGCAGCCCGAATCTGTTGTCGATCTTGCAGAAACGTTTGACACGAGGTCGTCATCTTATGGACAAAATATTTCTCGCATGACTCTCGCTCACAAGATCGAAGTCTGGATGGTAGCGGTCGCCGTCGGGGTTCTGGCCGCGACCCTGCTGGTGGTCCGATGGGAGAAGCGAAAGCCCATTGTTCTTCGCGGCGCAATCATGGTCCAGGACTCAGACCCGCAGAAACAGCTGCCGATTGCCGGAGTTCTGGTATCTGACGACGGGCTGGCCGAGTCTGATGCCAAGACCGACGCCTCGGGGTTGTTCGTTCTCAAGCTTCGCAAGTCGGTCCGGATCGGACATCCGATCGGTCTGCATTTTCGCCAGCCCCAATACCGTCCGCTCGATGTCAATGATTTTGTGAGTGCCGATCTTTACGTCGTCCATCTGGTTCCCAAAGCCGCATCTTCGGGCACGGATGGCCAACCGGCGGTCAAAATAGCGAACGTTCGCGTGAGATACACCGTGAAAAGCATGACGGAGGTCAACATCGGAAGCGCCGTAAAAACCTTCGAAATCGACAATAAAGGCAACGTTCCTTGCAAGGGCAGACATCCCTGTTCGCCAGACGGTCGATGGAAAGCTGCGTTGGGATCGGGCTCGCTGGATGCCGGTGTGGGTAATGAATTTCAGGAAGCACGGGTGTCGTGCATTGCCGGGCCGTGTCCGTTCACGCGGATCGAGTCCGACCGCCGGTCCCAGGCAGGCCAGGTCCTCACGGCGACCGCCCGAGACTGGTCCGATACGGCAACCTTCCTGGTGGAGGCCGAGGTTTTCCATCCCATGGAAAGCCAGCTTGAGCACTGGACCTACCCGGTCATTTTCGCGGAGGGATTCTCATTCACACTACCTTCGGGAGCGCAGAGCGTCAGCATCGAGGCGGACTTGGATGGACAAACCATCATTTTTCCGCTCGGACCTTCGCTCTTCTTGAATTGGGCGACCTGCGACACGGCGACGAATCCTGACCAGGGACGAGTATTTCGCTGCGCGCTGAAGCCCGGATTCGCGTTCACCAAGAAATGATCGCTCCTCTTGCTGGTCGTTTTTATTTTGGCTTCTCCACTCCGGGCAAGGCCGTATGGCCTTTCCACACTGCGAACTTAAGCCTTCTGAGTCTGCATACGGGATTGTATGGATGGACCATTCCCGCTCAACGGTTTAACGTGCCATTGACGTGGTCTGAGGATCGAAAGCTCGTGTGGCAAATCAATGAGCGGCTGCCAGTTCGATATGCGGAGAACGCTGCTGAGTTTGGTCGTCGTAGTGTCTTTGAGCATACTGCTTGCAGACGGCCAGTCAATGCGATCGCGGACATTGCCGGCGAGAACTCCGCTGAGCGAGCAGGCAGTGGATACTAGTGTCGACGTACGCCAGCTGATGCACACGCTGGACCTTGCGTACGAAAATTCGCTCGTCCATCAAAAACAAGGCGCGGGCCTGGAAGCAACAGACCTGGTTCTGGAGAACGCCTCGATTCGTCTTTCGTCGGTCTTGTCCTTCGAGATCACAAGCGGGTCGTGCCAATCCGGCGAAGATGCCTCGGATGAGAACGACTCGAACGACTCCTGTCTCCTGAATAACGATACGGACGAGCTCCGGGATTTGACCGACATGCTTTCCTACTCAGCATACCGACTCGAGAATGTCGTCAGGTCGGAGACGTCGGCGGACGGGGCTAATGGACCGCGTCCTGTGGTCGCGGCCCGGCTTCGCTCGATGGAGCATCTTTACCGTCTCGTATTCGCGGTTTCGAAGATGTATCTGGATAACGCGCAGAAGGACGTCTATCTTCACTCCGCGCAGGATGAACTCGGGAAGGCTCGAAATCAAATGGAGATGGAAAGCAGCCTTTCGACAGCCGCCGTCCCGGGCTATCAGACTCGCATGTCAGATCTATCCCAACTCGACGACCGCCTGAAGCAAATGCAGGCACTCGCCGCAGAGCCATAACGCGCGGCGAAACAGCACCCAGCCCCTCTTCCTGCCCTACAGTATGTAGGGTATCCAACAATCCTGGCGGATGTGGCAACCTTTTGTCGAGAAGCTCTCCGAAGGGTTCCCGCTGTCCAAATGCCGAGACGCCGCCTCGACGATCACATTCGGTCCCTCTGCCGCAGAGTCGTTGCCACCCGAACTGACGAGGAGGTTGCCCCGTTGCTGGAAGAGCTATCGTCCGCGATCCGCGAGAAGATTCAAAGAGTCAGAATCAGTGCCGTCCGGTTCCTGTTGGAGGCGGAAGAGCGTCCAGAGCGGCGGAAGCAAGACTGACCGCCAGCCCCGGTCGCTAACCGTAAACTCTTGTCCGGTGATCGAATGGCTTCGAGGTCTTATTTGCCCGGCGGCGCTGCGGGTTTCAGGTCGCCGGCCGATTTCGCGAGAGCGTCGATGGCGCCAGAGTCGATACGATAGAGGGTTGGTTCGTTGTCGCGCCTGGCGATGTAGTCGTTGCCCGCCTTTGCAATCGAAACCTTTTCCACGTTCTTGCCGTCGCGCGATGTCACGGTGACTTCGATCGTAGGGTTCGCAAAGCCGGAACCGACAAACTTGCTCGCAGTCAGATCGCGCAGTTTTGAGATAAAGTCGTCGGTCGTATCGAAATCCATCTTCTTCCCATTGGACCACCAGTCGGATCCGGACTTGGTCAAGAAGTCGGCCTTGGCACCGTCATGCCACTCGATCTTGGTGGGGTCGTCGAAGCCGAAATCGAAAATCTTTTTATTGCGGAAATCCTCGAGGCCTTTGTCGACAGCCTGGCCCAGACTCGCATCAACCTTGTAAGCGCCGTCGACGGTGCTCGACTTCGCGTAATAGTCATTTTTCTCTTTGCGGATCTGGAGTTCCTGGGTGCCGGTGGCGTCTGTCACCTTCGCCGTGGCTACGGGTGCCCCGTGGGCGAAAGCTGTCGCCGCATCTTTAGAAGACGCATCAGAACCACTGAGATCCATGCGGGCGTCGGTCAGTTTTTCGACCAGTGAGCCAACCTGGATGCTGTCGGCGCGGAGCGGTTCAGGCTTCAGAATCTGCCACTCGTCTTTATCACGCCCGAATTCGATGGTTTGATTCTTCCGGATCAGGTCGAGCCGGCTGACCTTGTCAGCCTGCATCGTTAACAGGTGCTTGTCTCTCAAGTCGTTCAGGCTTTTATCGACGCTCGTTTTGTTGTAGCTGGCCATAGTGAAGACTCGAGGATCTCCCGACAGCATGGCGTAAACCGCCCCGCCGGTGGGAGTATCGTCGCCGACCAGCAACTTCTGCGTCTTGTTGTCCTTCTCTGTGATATCGACTTCGAGGACCGGCAGGTCAAGACCAAACGGCTTCAGATCGGACGCCTTGTCCTCTACCAGCCGTTCCGAATTCAGCGAAGAGAGAGTCGAAAGTGCGCTGGAAACCGTGTTCTGATCCGCATTGAACGGCTTGGGTTCGAGAATCTGCCACGAGCCGGAACTGTTTTTTGACAGCCGGATGGGTGCAGCGCCCCTCTTGATGAGCTCGAAGCTCGTAATGGATGGTTCATCCAGCTTGAGGATGGCAGGAGGCGTATCCGCAGAGGCCTTGGTGACTTCATTGCTCGGCTTGCGGTGCTCTGACCAGTACAGAACGCCCCCGAGCGCGAAGAATACCAGTGTGGTGACAATCAGGCTGCGAAGTTTCATGGCGCTTTCGAAACAGGTCCCGAACGGTCGGGAGATCCTCCTTACCTCCTCTTCCACCACACCAGAACCCCAGCACAAACAACCAGCATCGGCAGAAGGAATTGGCTGGTGGCGCGCACCCAGCTCAATTGAGCGCGGGTGAGGGTGATGCGGCGATCGTCTTGCTGCTTCGGACGGATCGAAATCAAGTCCTCGTCCGACGACAACCAATTGACCGCATTGAGCGCGAGATCGTTGTTGCCGTTGAAGTCGATGAAGCGGTTGGCGGCCCACGACGAACTGCCGACTACGACGAATCGTCCTTGGGAACTCCCCTTCCCCGTGTTGTAGGTGCCGGCGGCGGCGATCGTCAGCGGTCCCTTGCGGTTCTTCGGATCGTTTACATTCACTGCCGGAGAACTCAAATTGTTCGTCGCCAGGCTCGTTCCCGAGGAGTCGAACAGCTTCTGCACGCTGGTCTTGTCGGTGTTCTTGATTTCCAGCGAACGCGAAAGCGGGAAGCCCGTCGCCATTCCTTTCATGTCGTTCACGATCGGCTGGAACCCGTAGCTGGTGACCAGCGCAACCTGCGGTCCCAGTCCGGCAATCTGCCCGATCGGATTCAGGTCCAGGATCAGATCCTTGTCCATCGTGATGCCCCAGCTTTCGAGCAGGGCGGTAAGGGCATCGTTATCGGCGATCTCCTCGTGCCCGAGCTTCAGAGGGGGATCGAGCATGAAGAATGCTCGCCCGCCGTCCTCCACATATTTCTGGATCGCGTTGACTTCCGGCTGCTGATAATCCCGCGTCGGCCCGGCAATCACTAGAGTTGTACAGTCGCTGGGGACCTCCGCTTTCTGCAGCAGATCGATGGCTTTCGTCTCGTAGTCGTCGCGGGAGAGAAGGTCCTTAAATCGCGACATGCCTTCGCGCTCGCTGTCGTCGAGTTGGTGCTCGCCACTGCCGCTGGTGAAGCAAACCGTACGGGTCGTGTTCTTGATATCGCGGATGAAGGCGCCGGTAATGCCTTCCTCCGTCATATCTTTCGCGACTTCCGTCCTGGTGCCGACCTGCACCACCGCAGTACCAAAATTCCGGATGCCGGCTTCCCGCGCGGCTTGCGGATCTTTGTCCGGATCGACGTAGGTGACGTGGATTTTCGGAGACAGGTTCGCGTATTCGTCGAGCAGGTCTTTTCCTTCACTGAAGCGCGTGCTCTGGTTGAAGTAGGTGATGGTGGCGCCTTGTTTCAGCCCTTTGACGATTTTGGCCGTCTGCTCGGAGAGGCTATAGCGCTTGTTCGACGTTGCGTCGTACGACTTGTTGTACCGGTCGCCGAGCATATTGGCGATGACAATGACCGCGAGAACGATCAGAATGTAGGTGGTCGCATAAGCCACGTATTTTGTCTGTCTGGCTTTAAGCCACTGACTTGCCATCTATGACCTCCAGCGCAGCGATTCCATCGAACGCGCTGTCAAAAAGAGTCCGAGGAAAATCACAGTGACGAAGAAGATTGCGTCCTTGGAGTCGATCACACCCCTCACAAAGGACTCAAAGTGGTTCGATACCGACGTGTACGAGAGAACCCGCGCCCATGTCGCGCTCTCAAACGAACTGACCCAGCCGAATACGTACAGGAGCAGACAAACCGCAAAGGTCGCGGCTCCGGCGATGATCTGATTCCTGGTCAAAGTGGAAATAAACGTGCCAATGGCGAGCAGCGCGCCCGCCTGCAACAGCAGGCCGAGATACCCGACCAGCAGCGGCTTCCAATCGGGATTGCCGTATCTGAAAAGGAAGGCAAAATTCAGAGCCGTAAACAGAAGCAACGACGAGTAGAGAAGCAACGCTGCCATCCATTTTCCGAGGATGATTTCCATATCCCGGATAGGTGAAGTGGCCAGCAGTTCAATCGTGCCAGTGCGTTTTTCTTCGGCGAACAGCCGCATGGTGATGAGCGGGATCATGAATAGTCCGATGACGCTGACATTCATGAAGAGCGGACGGATGATCTGCTCGTTCACATTCATCGGAAACATCTGGCCGCGCATCTGCATTTCCATGCCTTCCACTACGAACACGGCAACGGCGGTCCAGAAAAAGTAACCGAAGATCAGGCCGAACATGGTCAGCAGAAGGTAGGCAATCGGCGAGGCGAAGTAGCTGCCCAATTCCTTCCGGCAGATGATCCAGGCATTTCTCATGGCTGCACCCCTTCGGGAACGGCTTCCACTTTTTCGTTTTCCGCTTCCACGGTTGCGTCACTTCCGGTGAGCTGCAGGAAAATTTCCTCCAGGCTCATCGCAGACGGCCGGAGTTCGTTGAGATCCCAGCCGGACTGGACGATGGCCCGGGCCAGATCTCCACGGATCATCTGGCCTTTCTGACTCTCGATTTCGAATACCGCCCGTCCGTCCACCTGCTGTTTGCACAGCACGCGGCCGATGCCGGGCACTTGCTCCAGTTTGTGCTGCACGATCGGGAGTTCCAGGCTTCCATCGCGTCCGCCGACCTCGACCAGGACCGATTCCGCTCCCCGAGCACGCGCTTGCAGATTCCGCACCGAATCGGTGGCGACCAGCTTTCCCTTGTTGATGATGATGACCTGCTCGCAGGTCTGCTCCACCTCGGGAAGAATGTGTGTGCTGAGGATGATGGTGTGCTCGCCGGCGAGGTCCTTGATCAGGTCGCGCGTCTCGTTGATCTGCTTGGGGTCGAGACCAGCGGTGGGTTCATCGAGAATCAGGACGTCAGGATTGTGAATGATCGCCTGGGCCAGCCCCACGCGCTGCCGGTATCCTTTGGACAGTTTGCCCAGCAACTTGGTCTTGACATCGGCGATCGCGCAGCGCTCGGATACGTAATCGATGCGCTTCTGGAGATCCGCGCCCCTCAGCCCTTTGAGCTTGCCGACAAACTTCAGGTATTCGGCGGTCTCCATCTCGGGATAGATGGGCGGCGTTTCGGGCAGATAGCCGATGCGTTTCTTGACTTCCAGCGGATGTTCCAGAACATCAAATCCAGCCACATTCGCCGTGCCTGCCGAGGGCGGAAGGAAACAGGTGAGCATGCGCATCGTCGTAGTTTTTCCGGCGCCGTTTGGGCCGAGGAACCCTACGATCTGTCCTTTCGCCACTTCAAATGAAACTTGATCGACAGCAACTGTGCGCGCGTATCGCTTTGTGAGGTTCTTTACAGTGATCATGAGTAATTGTGTCAACAGTGAGGAAACTCAACTGTTGGGCCAAGTCACACTAGATTCGAGCGGAATAGAAACATCTTAGAAACTGGCAGCGCAGATGTCAATTTCGAGGAGATGGGCGGCGGTCCAGATTTTCGATATCTAACTGCAACACTACTGAAATCGTAGGGCTTGCGGCCAATCTCGCCCCTGCACTGTGCGGAGCATCACAGACAGATTTGCGTGGGAAGACTAGCCTAATAGGGCAGAGTGGTCTCTGTTGGATTTCCGCTCGAGCGCCAGCTCGGGCATTATCTTGCCGCAGTCCTTGGCGGGAAGAGAACAAAAAGGAGGTAACCTCATGCCTCTCGACGCTTTGGAATTCCGCACCTCTCTTCAGAAACTCCTCATTGGGCTGATTCTGATCCTGGTTCCGCTGACCGTTTTCGGGTTCTACATGGCGCTGCAGGGAGACAGCCACATGCGTCAGGCCGGCGGCGAGAACTTCCGCTCCCTGACCCTCTCTACGGCCGAGTCTGCGTCAGATTTCATTGCGGCACGCGTGCGGGATGTGAGCCTGATCGCCAATCTTCCGGCGCCGATGCAGGCGGTGACGTTGGCAAACCGGCAGTACGAGCATCTTTCAGACGAGGCTGTTCGGGCCAAGCTCGATGCCATCGACCAGACGTGGGAGAGTCCGCACACGGACGCATTGTCAGCGAGAATTCTTACTTCAGACCTGGCCAGTGAGTTGCGCCGCATCCGCGAGCTGAATCCGGTGTTGCTGCGGATCACCGTTGCTGACGTCAACGGAGCGGCCGTGGCCGCTACCGATCGCCCCGCTCGTTATTCCCAGGCAGATCAGGAATTCTGGCAGGTTTTGCCGGTTTCCGCTGGTCGCGGCACGATCCACGTCTCAGGGTTGCGGTACGACGATCAAAGCCGTCTGTACTATGTCAGCATTACTTACCCGATCCTTCAGGAAGGTAGCGGAAGGTTCATTGGCGCGGTCACGGCTACGGCCGACGTTTCGCCATTGTTCGCGCAACTGAATCGCCGGCAGATGGGCCGGACCGGCCGGCTGTTTCTGGTTGACCAAGACGGCACGGTCATCGAAGCGCCGGGTGTGACGCCTGCGATGAAGATTAAATCCGAAGAATATGCCGCCATCCACGACGCCATGGGCAGTCTGCGAGGCCGCGAAGCCGGCTACATCTTTACCACGCTGTCGAACGGCGAGTCCTATCTGATTGGTTTCGCCGATACGGGCTTGAAGGGATCGTACCCAAGCCTGCCTTGGATTGTGCTGGCCAGCCAGGAAACTCGCGAGGTCACTGGGCCCATCCGCCACATGACCGCGTTCGCCCTGGTGGTCATGATCCTGGCACTGCTGATGCTGTCGCTTCTCGCTGCCTACGTGTTCCTGCATCGGAAGCAGGAGATCGACGATATCGAGACGCCGGAGGGTCCACAACAGAGGGCAGCATAGCCCGTCCGTCGCGGCGCGACGATGAGGGCCGCGCCACATGCATTGGCGCGCCCGAGGGTGGGTGTGCGAGCTATCGATCCAGTTCGCTGCGCAGATGCTTCGACAGCTTTTCGATCTGCTTCAGCTTCTGGATGAGATCCTTCGGCAGCAGGCCTTTGCTTACATCCCGCATTCCCGGCGGCACCGAAGCGGCCAGATCTGCCAGTTGATCGGCTTCGCGCCGCAGGGCCTGGACATCGACCGATCGCGGCGAGTTTGCTGCGGGAGCCGTTTCGTTCTGCGCTTCTAACTCCTGTGCATGACGCATGCCGGGGGGGAGCGGGCGAACGCCTTGCGCAACGCACAGTACTGTCACCAACAACAATCCGAGCAAGAGCTGAGCGGGCATCGTACTCGAAGGGAACTTCACGGCGCCTCCTGACCGTGCAAGATTGCGCAGGATTCTACTACCAGTTCGCCACTGCAACTATTCAATTTTTAAGCGCGGCTGCCGGCAGCCTGCTAATCGTGACGCTAAATCGCAATTCTCTGCAAAATAAGGAGCTTAGTTGGATTTCGTATCAGGCAACTCAAGTCTTCCAGGCCGCAACTAACAAATTAGTTGACGTTTTTGCTTTTGCCGCGTCTCATGCAATGAAGCGTTGGGGTTTCGCAGCAAGGAGGACAGGAATTGGCTCGCAGCAAGTCCGCAACTCTAACTGAAGCCGAGTTGCGCATCATGAATGTTCTGTGGGAAAGAGGCTCGGCGACCGTCCACGATGTGCTGGAGACTCTGCCTTCCAAACCTGCGTTGGCCTACAACTCCGTCCTGACCATCATCCGCATACTCGAAAAAAAAGGATATGTAAAGCACGTGAAAGACAAGCGAGCGCATGTTTATACGCCGCAAATCGGCCGGCAGGATGCGACTCGGTCCGAGGTCCAACACCTGGTCAGCCGTTTTTTTGGGAATTCTCACGAATTGCTGGTTCTGAACATTCTCGAGGACAGCAGCATTGACGCGGAGGAATTGGAGCGTCTCCGTCATCTGCTGGAAGGAAAGAAGTGAGCGCACGATGACAGCAAGCCTGGGATTCGAGACGATCGCTCAGATTTCCGCCGGGCAGATTGTCGACAGTCTGCTCGAAGGCACCCTGATCGCCCTGTTCGCCGGCGGGATGCTGCGACTTTCGTGGAAGCAGGCATCGGGCACGAGATTTGCGGTCTGGTTTTCAGCCCTAATGGCGATCGCCGCCTTGCCTTTGCTCAAGATCGTGTCCTTGCCGCGCACCTTCGCCTCTGCAGGGAATCGGTTCCATCCCGCGCTGACTTTGCCGGGCTCATGGGCGCTCTACCTGTTTGCGACCTGGGCGGTCATCGCCTCCTGGCTTCTGTGTCGTGTGGTCGTAGGCCTGTGGCACATCTATGCTCTGCGCAAGACCTGTCTGCCGGTCGATCTGGCTCAGATAGATCCCGGGCTGCTTGCCACGCTGGAATGCAATCGCGGAGCGAGGCGCGTCATGCTCTCCTTCTCCGAAAGCGTGCAGGTTCCCACGGCGATCGGCCTCATCAGCCCAGCCGTTGTCATCCCGCAATGGTTGAGCAGAGAGCTCACGCCGGACGAGCTGAACCAGGTGCTGCTGCATGAGCTCGCCCATCTTCGGCGTTGGGATGACTGGACCAACCTCGTCCAGAAAATTGTGAAGGCTCTGTTCTTCTTTCATCCCGCGGTGTGGTGGATCGAGAAAGAAGTTTCGCTGGAGCGCGAGATGGCGTGCGACGATGCGGTTCTCGCCGTAACTGCTCAGCCTCACGCTTATGCCGAATGTCTTGCGCGGCTTGCGGAGAAGACTTTCCTGCGCCGCAGCCTGTCCCTGGCCCAGGCAGCTCTCGGACACATTCGGCAGACCTCGATGCGCGTCGCTAAAATCCTTGACGCCGGCCGTCCGCGCGGGACAAAGCGGATATGGGTGCCGGCTGTGTCGTTGATCGCGGGAGTTGCATTCATCTGCGCCGTTTTCGCTTCGCGAGAGCCGAACCTCATCGCATTTGAAGATGGTCATGTGCACGCCGGCAAGGTGGAACTTGCTCGGGGCCTGGCCGCTGCCGACCTTGCGCCGGGACCTGCGACGAAATCGGTTGTAACCGCGTCTCCGGTTCAGCGAACGATAATGCCGGAGCGACCGCGCATGGTTCTAGCGAAAAACACGATTGCGAACCCAACGCACCCTCGGGCCTCAAAGCCAGCACAGAAGGGTTTCGTCCTTGACCCACAGGTCATGGCGCCTGATTTCCTCCATCTGACGAGTTTTGGCGCGACCTCGTTCCTGTCGACGGATGCGGTCTTTCTGTTCGTGACGGGCCCCGGGCCGGATGCCGCGGGTCCGCAGATCTACGAAATCCGGATATGGCGTTTGACCGTGTTTCACCCGGCCTTGCCTTCCGTGAGCAAACCAATTCCCCGTAAGGAGACCTAAACAGGGTGCTGAAAGAGCGCGGCATGAAAGCGTTTGCAGGTAACAACTAAGGAATTAGTTCTATCGAAAGGATACTCGAAAATGCAACTACCAATGTGGTTCCAGAAATTCACCTCCCGAAAATGGGCGGGCCTGGCCGTGCCGGCGATTGCGCTAGCTCTGGCCGCTTCGCTCACAACCTATGAACTTGCAAAGCCCGCGGCGGCCACCGCCGCAGCCGTGGCACCGGCGGCCGCTCCACTCAACCCGGACAGCGTCAGTGCCCTACTGGCGCTCGACCAGGCAATGGAAACCCTGGCGGCCCACGTGACTCCGGCAGTTGTGAACGTTACCGTTACTTCGCGGACCAAGCCCGACGTTGCCGAGCAACAGCTGCCTGACGATATGCAGCAGTTCTTCGGTCAATCCAGCCCGTTTGGCGGATTTCAGTTCTTCGGTCCGCGCAATCACGCGCAGCCCCAGATCGAGCACGGCAACGGCAGCGGCGTGGTGATTTCGCCCGATGGTTATATCGTGACCAACAACCACGTCGTCGATGGCGCAGTCGACATCCGCGTCACCACCAGCAATCGGCGAGTTCTGAAGGCGAAGCTTGTTGGCACCGACCCTCTGACCGATTTGGCCGTCATCAAGGTTGACGCCAGCAACCTGGCGAGCGTGCCTTGGGGAGACTCGAAGGATGTCCGGCCGGGTGAGACCGTACTGGCGTTCGGCAACCCTTACGGGTTTCGTTTCACGGTGACCCGTGGAATTGTCAGCGCCGTGAACCGGCCGAATCCGGATGGCGATCCTCGCAAGCCGGGAGAGTTCATCCAGACTGATGCTGCCATCAATCCCGGCAACTCCGGTGGCCCGCTGGTGGATGCTCGGGGCGAAGTCATCGGAATCAATACCTTCCTGATCTCGCCTTCCGGCACTTTCTCCGGCATGGGATTCGCCATTCCCTCACAGATCGCTGAGCCGACGGTCGCTTCGCTGATTCGCTACGGCAAAGTCAGCCATGGTCGGATCGGCATCGAAGTCACGGATGTGACTCCCGAGAACGCGAAGTTCTTCGATGAGTCGAACCCGACCGGCGCCATTGTGACGCAAGTGGATCCGGACTCGCCGGGTGCCAAGGCCGGCCTGCAGATCGGCGACGTGATTGCATCCGTCAATGGGCAGAAAGTGAGCGATGCCGGGGAACTGCAGGTCATGGTGGGCCAACAGCAGCCGGGGACGAAGATCACGGTCGATCTGTTTCGCAACGGCAAGAGTATGAGTGTGCCGGTCACGCTGGAGTCGATGGGGAATCGCTCCGAGAACAGCGGAAATGAGGCTGAAGGCCAGGGCAAGATGCGCTGGGGCCTCGGTCTGAGCGACCTTACGCCGGATTTGCGTTCCCAGCTTCAGGCGCCCCACGACGTCCATGGAGCGGTGATTGAACGGGTTCAGCCGGGAAGCCCGGCCGACAACGCCGGACTTCAGCAGGGAGACATCATCCTCGAAGTCAATCGGCACAAAGTCGAAACTGCAGCCGACGTTCAGCAGGCGCTCTCCAGCGTTCCGAAAGGGCAAGACGCTTTGCTGCTGGTCTGGTCAAACGGTGGAAACAGCTTCCGCGTGCTGCATCCGCAGCAAGGGGAATAATACCGTTTGCAATGCTTCCCTCCCGTTTTTCGGGAGGGAAGATTTTTAGAGCAGTGTCAGGCAAGATGAGCGCCGCGCCCGAGGTGTGGAAGGGATATCCGGCGAATCACGCAAAGGCGATTCAGGATGTGCTCGTGGAGGGCGGCAGGGCCGAATGTCGCGCATGCGATTCTTCGGGTCTGATCGGAATCTGTTTCCACTTGCGGTAAACGTGGATGATGGCGAGCGTCCAGAAGGGAACCAGGTCCAGGCCCGGCACCAGCTCCGAGACAAACGCCGGCAGGAATTCCCAATGCCAGCCCAGTAACTGAACCATGACCGCAGCCACCGCGAGGTCCAGCAGGTCATCCGCGGGCGACAGCGCCCCTTCTGCGAATAGAGGGAAGACGAAAATCTGCAGCGCATCAGCCGCGAGCGCCAGGATTATCGCGATCTGAAAACGCCGTCGCGGCGAAAGCGAAATGGGCTCATCCGTCACAGAGATGACTTATATCTTATCCCACCTCTGACTCTGGCATTTATCCCTCAGTGAAGAGCATGATTCCGCACCGAAGGATCGCGGAAGCGAGCCGCTCGTCCTGGCCTACAATAGCCGGGTGGAGAAAAAAATCTTCTGGCTGACGTTTATGCTGCTCGGGTTACTGGCCGACTTCATCTTGCCCTTCTGGTGGGCCTGTGCTGCCACGATTCCGATCCTGTTTTTCTCCTGGTGGGTGGCGTACCGCAGTGATTGGTTCTAGCCGTCAGCCTGCACTCCTAAAGTCTGCCCCTCCGGTCACTTGGTGATTTCAATCCATTCCTCTTCGCCTCGTTGCAGCAGGGCAGGCCGGTCGTCGGGGAGAATCCAGCGCTCGCTTATCAGTTCATCAACCGCTCTCGCGTATCGCGCCAGGTAGTCTTCGCGTCCGGCGTAACGCTCTTCAATCGATTGGCGCGGATCGTGTGCTTTCTCCCGCTCACTCCGGGTTCGGGAAAATGGAAGAAATGATCCCTCAAATGAAACCCGTTGATCGGGCGCACCAATCGACGGATCGCGGAGATTCCATCCCGTATAAGTTGCCAGTGGAACCGCGATTTCGGGCAGACGCACGCCGTCTCGATCATTTCCATCGGCATCCGCCTGCGGGACCAGCACGGGAAAGTTTTCGAGAACCTTCGGCGGCTGCAGCGACAAAACTCCATCGCGCCAGTTCGGGCCAAAATCGAGCCGGTATCCAGCGTTGGCTTCATGCGGCCGGTTCACGCCCGGGATGGCCGGAGGCGCGTAGTCCGCGAGCGGCACCAGAGTTCCATCGGCAATCTTGGGATAGCTGCTTTCTGGCGGCAGCCTGCCGTTGCGCACCCATGCATCCATATTGGCGATCATGGCTCGCCAGAAATACTTGACCGGAAGCGGCGACTGCGGTTCCTGCCCGAACAGATCGCCTTTTCCACGCTCCGGAGGAAACGGACCAGAAAAATGCTGCAGTCCGTTGAAGTGATAAACACGAACACTGTCCGAGATCGGCATGTCGTGTTTTCCGTCGGCAGTAACGTGAATCAGGCTGGCTGCCCGGCCCCAGTATTCATACGATGTGTTGGAGAAGAAGATCTTGGGTACAACCTTGTCGGCTTTGGCGCGATCAAGTAGTCCCGCCGTTTCTCCAGTAGCTGGGTCGGTTTCGGCCTCATCTGTAAAAGGAAAGATGTCGGTCGGGAAAAAGACGGACGAGGTAGGCTGAGCATCGCGCGAAGGCTGAGCGAACCGGTAGTTGAAGCTGCCGCGTCCGGCGCCCGCCACGTGGGCAAGAACTCCGTCGAGCGCGATTCTCCCCTTTTCGTCGCTGTTGAATCCCTGATAGAGAAAGTCGCGAAGGAAGCGTCCATTTTGCGAGATGCCTTCGCCGTACACGCGCATGGCCGGTGTGATCGCGTCGGGATCATGCTTGGCGTAGGAAGCATAGTCGCGGATCGTCGCCAGCCCTCCTCCGGCGACGACTGGATCGGCGGCCACGTAAACATATTCGTAGATCCTGCCGGGCTGAAAACCGCCGTTCAGGTGGATATCGCGGTTGCTGGGGGTGAGGACTCCGTTGACGATCTTCGCGAACTGCCAGTCGGAGCGCGGGATTATTTTGCGCTCGGAATCGCGAGCGTCGCGGACCGTGAGGACATTGCGACGATCGTCCGGCGCCGCGACTGGATACTCAGCCCCGCCGATGTTACCGAGAATCAAATGGCCGAGCGGAATTTCCGGCATTTCTTTTGAAGGCATTAGATCGCCGCGCAGCAGTCCGGTGATCTGCTTGCCATGGTCTGTAGCAATCGGGGCAAAAAATCGCAGAGCACCTGAGCCGGCGGCATCCCATTGCCAGCCGAGACTTACGATTGTGAATCCGTTCCGCAGCAGCCATGCGTCGCCCGCATCGTGCGCCAGATCCCAGTCGCCGCCATCGACCAGCGCAATGATGCGGGATCGGCCTCGATTCGGAACTTCCAGAAGGATCGAGCCATTGCCTCGTTTTGCGTCTTTCGGCCGGACAGCGACGAAATCCGAGGAGAACTCAACCTCGCCATCCTTCAGACTGACCGCATTTGCGAGATCGACGATGCACTGGTTATGCGGATTGACGATCGCGAGCGAGAAGTAGACCCGTCCCGCGATCCGCTCGTAGGCCCCGGCGCTCCCAAATGTTTTGCCGTTCAAGATGTCCTGCCGGGAAGTGACGTCCACGCGAACGACGCGTGCACGGAGAGGCAGCACCGCGGCAAGAAGAATGAAGAGAACGCCCGCTATAACCTGAGAATGACTTGGCAGCAGACTGCGGCTTCGCTGTCTATCCCGCAGCCGATCGATGAAGGGACGGTCCGGCTGGTTTTCGTTCAGGTTCGACATATCGGTTCGCAGCGATGACCTACCGGGCCCACCGGAAGAGATGACCGATCCACTCTCTCCACGGCAGTGCCTCGAGTTCGGCAAAATAGGAGTAGGCGACAGGGACCACCAACAGAGTCAGCAAAAGGCAGAGGCTCTGGCCGCCGATGATAGTAACCGCGATCGAAGCGCGTTGCTCGGACCCGGCGCCAATTCCTACGGCAACCGGAATCAATCCTGCGATAATCGAAAGCGTGGTCATGAGAATCGGCCGCAGGCGCACGCGATTCGCTTCCAGGATCGCATCCTGAAGTGGCATACCGGTCGCCAGCAGGCGGTTGGTGTAGTCCACTTGCAGAATCCCATTCTTCTTTACGATTCCCAATAATAGGAACATGCCCAGCGCGCTCCACAGACTCAGGGCGCGGCCGGTGATCCAGAGCGAGAACAGCGCAAATGGCACGCTCAGGGGAAGAGTGAGCATGATGATGAAGGGATAGGTGAAGCTTTCAAACTGCGCGGCCAGAACCATGTACATGAAGATCGACGCCAGCAGCATGGCCAGCAAGAGGTTCCAGGTGGTCTCCTCAAGCACTTTGACCTGACCCGAGAATAAATAGGAATATCCGGGCGGCAATCCCAGGTCCTGAACCGATTGCACCGCGTGCGCCGCAGCCAGATCGAGCGGATAGCCGGTGTTCACATTGGCATAAACGCTGACCTGAAATTCGCGATTGTATCGCCACAATGTCGCCGGACCGAACCCCCGGCCGATCGTCGCCACGCTCTCCAGTCGCACCTGCCCGAGCTTCGACGACGGCACCATCATCTGGTGAAGGATTTCGGCATTGTCGCGCTGCTCGGGCAGCAGTTGCATGGTGACCGGGTATTGTTCCGATCCCTCCTTGAAGCGCGTGATCTCGTCCTCGCCGGAATAAAATAGGCGCACCGAATCGCTGATGTCCATCATGCTGACGCCGAGATCGGCAGCACGTTGCCGGTCGACTTTGACCTGAAGTTCCGGCGTGTTGAGATTCAGGCTGGGGTTCACGTCGACCAAATCCGGGTAATTCCTCATCCGGTTGGCGACCTGCTTGCTGATGTCCGCCAGCCGGTTGAGATCCTGCCCGCGGATGATCAGTGAGATCGGGAAGTAAATCTCGCCGCCCAGAACCGAAGGCAAGCGCACGCTGTAGGTCAGGTTGCGGTAGTTGGCGAGGATGTTGCGCACCCTCGTCGCCAGCTGGGCGCTCGTGAGTCGCCGTTTGCTGCGCGGCACCAGGCCAATGAAGAGATGGGCGTGATTCGTGGGGCCGTGGGTGAAGCTCTGTACGAATGCAACTTCCGGCAGAGCGGTAATGTGGCGAGCCATGTCGGAGGCCATCTCGCTCGTTTTCTCCAGCGATGTTCCCTCGGGCAGAGTGAACGAGCCCTGCAACTCCGACTGGTCGTCCGGCGGAATCCAGTCGCGTCCGACCAGGCGATACAACCCGAAGGTCGAAAGAAAAGTGGCGAGACAGATCATCACCAGGACCATGCGATGAGCGAGCGACCAGCGCAACATCCGGAGATAAACCTGCTCCACGGCGTGCAGAAATCCCTGCGAATGGGATTGTTTCTTGGCTCCGTCAAGCCGCAACAGACGCGAGCTCATCATTGGCGTCAGTGTGAAGGCGACCAGAAGCGAAACCAGAATCGCCATGGCCATCGTCCAGCCAAAAGAGTTCACATACTTTCGCGCATAACCCGTCATGAACGCGATAGGCAGAAAGATGATGATCAGCGACAGTGTCGTCGCCATCACCGCCAGGCCAATCTCCTGCGTAGCTTCAATCGCGGCCTGCACGCGATCCCGCCCTTTGTCCTCCATAAAACGGAAGATGTTTTCCAGCACGATGATCGCGTCGTCAATGACGATTCCCACCGCCAGTGTCAGGGCGAGAAGAGTCATGTTGTTGAGAGAAAAATCCATGCCGCGCATCAGCGTGAACGTCGCGATGATGGAACTCGGGATGGCGACCGCGGCGATCAGCACAGCGCGCCAGTTCCGGATGAAAAGCCAGACGATAGCGCTGGCGAAAATGCTGCCCAGAATCAGATGTTCCAGCAGCGAGTGAACCGACGCCTTAATGAAATCAGAAATGTCATGGACGATCTTCAGTTGCACTCCCGGCGGCATGCGGGCCTGCAAATCCATGATCTGTTTTCGAACATCGTCGGCCACGCGCACCGTATTTGCCCCGGACTGGCGCAGAATCTCGATGCTGACCACATCCTCGCCGGGGTTGTCCCTGGTAAATAGAGCCGACCACGTGCGGAGTTCCTGCGCACCATCGATGACTTGCGCTACATCCCGAACTCGAATCGGGATGCCGTCGTGCGTTCCCACCACGATCTGGCCGAACTGATCCGCCGAAGTCACGCGACCGAGCGTCCGCAGGCCCAGTTCCTGAGGACCCAGTATCATCCGCCCCCCGGGCGCTTCGATGTTTTCCCGCTGCAGTGCCCTGCGAACATCGAGCACGGTGAAGTTTTCTGATGTGAGCTTCTGCGCGTCGAGCAGCACGCGAATCTGCCGCGCCTGCCCGCCATTCAGATCGACGCTGCCCACGCCATCCACCGTCTGGATCGCCCGGCGTACTTGCTTGTCGGCAATCTCGGTCAGTTCCCGCCGGCTCATGGGACCGCTGACCAGCACAGTCATGATCGGATCGGATTGTGGATCCTCTTTGGTGATAACCGGGGGCAGGGTTTCCGGCGGAAGCCGATTCATCGCCGCCGCGACCTTCTCTCGAAGATCCTGCGCGGCTCCGTCGATATCCCGCTCCAGGACGAACGTGCAGGTAATGTCGGCCGAGCCTTCAGAGGCGTATACGCTCATCTCGTCGATCCCGCTCACCGACGAAATCGCGTCCTCCAGCGGGAGCACAATTCCCGTCACCATTTCTTCAGGCGTCGCACCCGGCAATTGCACTTCTACATCGACCGTAGCAGGATCGGCTTTCGGGAACAGATCCACCGGCAGGCCGCGATACGAGAAGATGCCCAGAGTCAGAAGAAAAGCGATCAACATCACGGTGAAGACGGGATGTTTGACGCAGGTCTCGGCGATCTTCATAAATGCGGGGCGATTCCTGGAACGGATTCTTACTTGGCTGTCGGCGATGCGGGCACGGCTTGTTCTTCGACCCGATCGCCGTCGTGCAAATCTCCGGAGATCGCTACGGCAACCCGGTCCCCGGCCTTGAGACCCTCCGCCACTTCAAAATGCTCGCCTTGCTGATCTTCGGTCTGACCCGCCGGGACGATCTGTTTCTCACTGACGCGGTTTCCCTTGACCAGAAAAACCTTGTAAACGCCATAGCGGTAGTTCACCGCTGATCCCGGCACGAAAAGCGCCTTGTCTTCCTTCTCGCTTGGAATCGAGGCTTGAACAAAGAAGCCCGGCTTCAGCCGTCCGGCGCGATTATCCAGCAGCGCCTCGACTTGAAAGGTGCGTGAGTCCTGCGAGACGGCGGGATTGATCCGGGAGATGCGCGCAACGAAAGTTTCTCCGGGGAACGCCTCGACGTGCAGGTCAACTTCGGTTCCGTCCTTCACGAATGCGGCCCACCGTTCCGGAACCGCGAGACGGGCGCGCAGCCGGTCGGTCCTCACCAGCACCAGGACGGGGCTCTGCTGGCGCAGATATTCGCCGGGATGCACGGTTCTCGTCTCCACCGCCCCCGGAAACGGAGCCCGGATCGTGGCATCCGCCAGTTTCTTTTCCGCCAGGGCCGCTCCGGCTTCACTGGAAATCAGCAGGGCCTTGAGGCGATTCACCTCCTGCAGCGCCAGGTTGTAACTCGCCTGCGCGCTCTGAAACCGGCTCTCCACTTCATCGAACTGTTGCTGTGAAATCAGGCTGTCCTTGAACATTTCTTGAGCCCGGCGATATTTCTGATCGGCATCGAACAGGTCCGCGGCTGCGCGCTGCACCGACGCCAGTTTCTCCGGATTCGTCGGAGGCTGATCGGTTGGACCGATGCCTAACTGGGCTCGCACCTGTCTCACCAGGCCCTGTTGGCGTTCTACTTCGAATTGCAATTCCCGAGAATCGAGAAGAACCAGAGGCTGTTCCTCACTCACCGTATCGCCAACATCAACCAGCACCTTGTCGACCAGGCCTTCGACCTCCGAGCTTACCGTGCTTTCCTCAAGGGCGAACAGAGACCCCACCGCCTGGACTCGCCGTCGCGTCGTCGTCTCTACCACCGGATACACATGTACGGCGACCGGCTTGGAGAAGCCCGCTTTCGCGCTGTTCGCCGGAGAATTCGAGCAGCCGACGGCAGAAATCAGGAGCGCCGCAGCGACTGCCACGCACGGCCACTTCTTGTGAGCATTCATCAGGATTGATTCATTGGACCGCTGAGCAGGTCCTCGATTCGATTTCGACTACCGCTCCGGCAAAAGACAGACAGGAGAGGCCCAACCCACAGCCGCAACATTATAGATGGAACCGAACGAAGGGATTCGAAATTCCTTGAAGGAATCAAGGAAAGCCGGCGAATAAAGCGGAAGAGAATTCCGCGGATGCCCGACCGGGCGGCTGGGCTATCTCGCGGTTGTGCCCCCCGCCGGAAGCGGCTCGTCGTTCGACCAGGGAGGCAGAATCTTGATCAAGACCCACAGTATCGCGAAGGGCAGGATCATGAGAACAATCGCCGGCAACAATCCTTCCCGGGTTGCGAATCCCATTTTGTAAGTGGTGTAGCCAAGGAAGCTCTTCGAGAAGAGTTGTCCGCCGATGACGACATTCCAGCGCATGGCAAAAATGCCCAACACCGTCAGGCACCCCGCCACTGCGTAGACTCTCTTCCGCAGCGTCTCTGTCAGCGTCACAATTTGGGTCAGGCCCAGCAGCGCAATCGGCGCGACCGTGCCAAGAAGAATTTGAATAATCACCTGCGAGGTCCACAGCCGCGTGTGAACCATGAAATCCAGGCTGCGGAATGACTCATCCGCCTCATAGATGCGCTGTAGCAGGTCCAGCATCTCCAGGCTGAAGTCGATGACAAAGGTGTAGAGCAGATACTGCGCGATGGTGTCTACACACCGCATGTCAATCGTGCGTTTTCGTAGCCGAGTCGTGAGCATATAGAGCAGCATGACTGCCGCAATGCCGGAGACCATGGCCGAGAAAATGAAGACCACGGGCATCAGTGGCGATGACCACCACGGGTTCGCCTTCACCGATCCAAAAATGAAACCCACATATCCATGCAACAGGAAGGCGGAAGGGATCCCGATCAGGGTAATGAAGTATCCGACCCGCTCGTCGATCTGCAACGAGCGTTCGCTGATATTGCTCGATCCCAGGGTGAGCACTCGGTAGAACAAACGCGCCAGTCCCTTCGCACTCTCCGACTTCAGGACAATCTCCCGCCGATAGTCGAGCCAAATCTCGACCAGCAGTACGGCCATGAGGTACCAGAGATACACGAACCCGAACATGGCCATTGCTGACGAACGGTGGGGCGTCAGGTACATCTCGAAGGAGCGTTCCGGGTGCCCGAGATGTAACTGCAAAGGCAGGGGAGCGACGAGCAGAAACGAGAGCGCTGTGAGCAGAGCTAAACGATACGTCGGCTTCACCGCGTCCACCCGGAAAACCCGCTCCAGCGAAGCCAGAATGAACGCGCCTGCCACCAGTCCCGTGATGAACGGATAGAGAACGATCAGAACGCTCCACTGGAGTTCCACTTCGTTCGGATACATGAAGCCTTGCACCGGGATTTGCACGAGCCTCCTTAACGCTTTGCACTCATCGCACGGAACCGTCCATGCCGTTATAGAAAACCTTGGCCCCGGTCGCCATGTGCGGTTTCAGAACCTGCACGCTATGAGTCTTCAGGAAACTGTGAATCGGGTCGTCCGGGTTTTTCAGATCGGCAAGCTGTCGCGCCCCGGTGGGGCATACTTCGCAGCAGGCTGTGGTTAGGCCCTTGGTAATCCGGTGGTAGCAGAGGGTACACTTTTCGGCGGTGTTGGTTTTTGGATTGATGAACCGGCACCCGTAGGGACAAGCCTGCACGCAATACCGGCATCCCAGGCAATAGGTCTTGTCGACCAGGACGACGCCATCAGGAGTTACAAAGGTTGCGCCCACCGGGCACACCTGCGTGCAGGGCGAATCGGCGCAGTGATTGCACAGCTTGGGAACAAAGAAGTTCTTGCCGCCGCTTTCTTCGTTGGCCGGAAAGCCGTGGATGCCGCCTTCGGGCGACTCCACGTCGGGCCTCTCGACTTTCCAGTCAGCGACGTGATATCGCTCGATCCAGGTGCGGTAATAGCCTTCCGGTACGTCATTTTCCTGAGCGCATGCCCGTACACAGCTTCCGCAACCAATGCACTTGGGAATATCAATCAACATCGCCCACCAATGCTCGGTGAGCCTGTAGTTCGGAGAAGCTTCAGGAGTTCCCGCCAGAACATACTTCCAGCCAACTGCGGCGGCTGGCAAGAGCAGCAAGAGGTGGCGACGTGTGATCTCCATTATTTCTTCGCCTCCGGTCCGCTGGCCCCCGTTTCCTCGATCTTTGGCTTGTGCGGTTGGTGACAGGTATCGCACGCGACTCCACCCGAGTGGGACGAAGCTTCGACTTGGGGAAAGTCTTTCGGCTTGGCGCTGTTCGCCTCGTGGCAGCGGGCGCAAAGGACCGATGTATCCAGTTTTGCCGGCGTGACCGAACCGGGGTCATCGGCATGTCGTGCCTGGGCCCCGTGGCAGGCTTCGCATGGCACTACGACGTGCTTGCCTTGATTTTTCAGGGCTACGACGTCGGTATGGCAGCCTTCACAGGTCGAGTGCCCCGCAAAGGCTATCGGATGCGCGGCAATTTCGGCGATGGCCGCTCCGCGGTAATGGCCATACTGACCAAAGCTGCGCGGGATAATCACGGCGCGAAGGATCAGAAATGCAAGCAGAGCCACCGCCATCACAGCCGCCAAGCGGACCAGATGTTCGATGTCCTTGAACATGAAGCCTTCCTGCCCCGGGGACCATCCGGTCACCCCAGGCTCAGTGTTCTTCGATACCGTGCTTTCGCCGGTTGGAACGATGATCAAAGTCACAGAGGCCAGTGATGGAGATCACTCCAGGCCCGCTCGCCATCAAAACAGTGCTGTTTCACGCCTGTATCCCAGGGTCGCCCAGAACCTGGAAGGACAGGATTGAGCGGTTTTGCATGAGCGGTTCGCGGAGACTACAACGGAGACAATTCGTCCTCTTTTTCTTCCTTTTTTCCCGCCAGTTTTTTCTCCAGAAACTGGCGTGCCAGGTCTTTGCCGCCAATGCCAAATGCGATTGCGAGACTCAGCATAATGGCTCCGAAAGCGATTCCGAAAGCGATGAGCATGGTCTGCTCGGCCACTCCCAGCACCTCGAAGACCATGGAAAGCGCGAACATGCTGATGATGACGCGAATCGAAATGCTAAGCAGCCGCGATGAACGGAAATTCGCGTTTACCGCCGCCAACAGAGCTGCCCGGGAAAAGAAGCTGGCTGCCAGGAATCCGAAGAAGAGAATCACGAGCGCGACGAAGAGACGGGGCAGAAAGAGAAAAAATCGCGAGACCGACTCCTCCAGGCCCGCAATCCCCAATACGCTCACGCCCGCCAGCATAAAACCGACCCATGCGACCCAGAACACAAACCGGCTTACCAGTTCGGTCGAGGAAGGCAAGTCAGCGCGGTGCAGCAACTGGGCCGCGCCCGCATTTTCCGACAGTTTGGAGAACTTGGTCAGGCGCAATGCGCTGCGCACCACCACCTTCAAGACATAAGCAATGATCCATCCCACCAGAGCGATGATCAGCATCACAATCAGCCGGGGCAGGTAATGGGCAAAGTCCCGGCCCATCTGCTGCAGGGCCTGCATCAGTTCGGTAACGACGATTTCCCGCATAGGCATCTCACTTTCTGTCTGGCCAGATTCCGAGCAGGTACGGCTTCAATCGTTCGAACTCGCCGCACAAAGACTCTTCTCGTTTTTCAACCTTCTCCCCGGAGTCATCCCGATTCTCCAGCACGAAAGTCAGACTTCTTCCGCGGTAGAGAGGCACCAGGGCCTGGATGATGTGATCGCGATTGATCACCGATTTGTGATACGCAGCCGCAAATTCGTAGACCGTCTTACTCCAGACCTCTGCCGGGTAATCGAATTCGTTGATCCCCAGCGTGGCGATTCTCTGGAGCGCGGTGAGTGTTTCCGGCGAGACGATAGAGCGCAGAACCGGTTCCAGGTGGGCGACGCCGGTGGCAAACATCTCCCGAAGGCGCTTCCGGTTCACCCGCACCAGTTTGACCAGCGCCTCGGGTTGCGTGCCCAGCGTCGGAACCGGCTCCGACCCTGAAATCCCACTCCAGAAGGCGTAGTTTCCATCCAGCGATCCAAACAGCGCCCCCGCTGTGCGGCGCATGACCGCGACCAGGTCGTTTGCCGCTCTGCCCGATTGCGCCTTGATGCCCAGGTAGGACTGGCACACGCGGTATTTACCGGCAAGGGCGGTGATGGTGAGCGCGAGTTCGATTCCCATCTTGCCCCACTCCTGATTCCAGACGTCATTGGCGAGGAAATCGGCAGCGAGCCGGCCCGAGAGCGCGAATTCCGAGGCGTAGGGCTCTCTCACCCGGCTGCCGTAGATGGATCGAGTCATCGGATACAGCAGGTTCTGCATCAGGGCGCCTTCAAATTTGTGGCGCCGGTAAATCGGGCAAACGAGATCAAACTTATCGTCATAGACAGGCCGGACGAGCCGTTGCACCCAATCGGGCTCAATGGCCGTCGAATCCGGAGAGATCACCACGCAGGTTTTTGCTTGCAACAGGTCCGCTGCTGCCAGGATCGTCCTTAGCGCCGTGCAGGGTTCCGGTGCGCGGCCGTACGTTGTGCTGATTGCGTGCAGAGTGCGCAAGGCGAAGACTTTCGACGCGCGCCAGACGTCGTCGATGGACGAGCTTGTGACCAGTTCGGGTGTGCCGTCCTGCGACCCGCCATCGACGTTGAAGATCGCAGCCCGCTCGCGCGGGAAACACTTGAGAATGCCGGTCTGAATGGCTCGGATGACGGTCTGAATAGTCCGGGAGTTGTTGTGCGTTGGCAGGCCGATGAGAATGTCGACCTCGCCCACATTGATGAGCTGGCGTACGCAATCATCGGTTAAAAGGGTTTCTTCCGCCAACTTCCTCTCCACATTGGTCTGATCTGGTTCAGCCGGCTCGCGGTCTGTGCGGATCAGATGCGCCGCAGCCGAAACCAGAAAAACTGATATGGGCCCATGGTCAACAGATAAGGAGCATCGCCAATACGCGGGAACACATTCCGGCCGAACATTTCGATCAGAATGTTGCCCTTGTAGCGTCGCAGGTCCAATTCGACGGCTTGCGCGGCGCTGGACAGATTGTTCACCACAAGAACTGTTTCTTTGCCGAACTGCCGGACATAGGCCAGAATTCGGTGATTGGCAGGATAAAGGAACTCGATCGATCCGGATCCAAATACCGTGCTCGATCGTCGCACTTCGATGATGTGCTTCATCCACGAGAGCAACGAGTGCGGCGTGCGCTCCTGCGACGACACGTTCACGGCCTGGTATCCGTAGACCGGATTCAGGATCGGCGGAGAGTATAGGCTCTCCGGGTCGGCGGTGGAGAAGCCTCCGTTCCAGCCGCCGCTCCATTGCATCGGCGTCCGTACGCCATTCCGGTCTCCCAGATAAATGTTGTCGCCCATGCCGATCTCGTCGCCGTAGTAGAGGATGGGAGTGCCGGGCAACGACATCAGCATCCCGTTCATCAGTTCGATGCGCCGGCGATCGTTATCGAGCAAGGGCGCCAACCGCCGCCGGATCCCGAGGTTCAGGCGCATCCCTTTGTCGCGAGCGTAGATGTCGTACATGTAATCGCGCTCGACGTCGGTGACCATCTCCAGCGTCAATTCGTCGTGATTGCGCAGAAACAGGCACCACTGGCACGAGCCGGGAATCTGCGGCGTCTGCTGCAGGATTTCCGTGATGGGCTTGCGGTCTTCCAGGCGGAGCCCCATGAACATGCGGGGCATCAGCGGAAAATGAAAGGCCATGTGAAATTCGTCGCCCTCGCCAAAATAGGGACGCAGATCAGCCGGCCATTGGTTTGCCTCCGCCAGCAGCATGACACCGGGGAATTGTTCGTCGACTCGCTTCCGCAGATCTCGAATGATGGCGTGCGTCTCGGGAAGGTTCTCGCACGACGTTCCCTCGCGCTCGATCAGATAGGGAACCGCATCCAGCCGGAATCCGTCGATTCCGAGCTCGAGCCAGAACTTCATCACGTTCCACATCTCTTCCCGGACTGCCGGATTGTCGTAGTTGAGGTCCGGCTGGTGACTGAAGAAGCGGTGCCAGTAATACGACTTGGAAATCGGATCCCAGGCCCAGTTGGACATCTCAGTATCCAGAAAGATGATCCGCGTGCCCCGGTACTTTGAATCGGTATCGCTCCACACATACCAGTCGCGTTTCGGATTGTTCTGCGAACTGCGCGACTCCTGAAACCATGGGTGCTGGTCCGATGTATGGTTCAGAACCATCTCGATGATGACGCGAATGCCGCGTTCATGCGCGATCGATAGAAACCGCTTGAAATCGTCCAATGTCCCATACGAAGGATGAACCGCTCTGTAGTCTGAAATGTCGTAACCGTCATCTCGCAACGGAGAAGGGAAAAATGGCATCAGCCAGATGGCGTTGACCCCAAGAGCCTGCACATAACTCAGCTTCTGCGCCAGTCCCGGGAAGTCGCCGATCCCATCGCCATTCGCATCCGAGAACGAACGAACGTGGACCTGGTAAATGGTCGCGTCCTTGTACCAACTGGTCTCGCGCTTCAGAACCAATCCGTTCCTCCGGTAAAACTGCGGCTCGACCAGAATAACAAGTCTGTCTCGCTTAGTCGGGTGGCCAGGGCGGAATGTTGCATCGACTAGGCTGCCCGTGCCGGGAGTGTCAGGCTCGGAGGAGTGGTACGGCTGTGCGGCGGATGTTGCTGACAGGCGAGCGCAGGCGGGTCGTTATGGCTTGCGCACCTCAACCGCCTGGGGTTTTTCCTGGCACGAAACCGTGCCTTGCAGCAGCGCATAATCGCAGTGCCAGCGGAAGCCGTTCGCATCGTGTTTCCCATATCCCCACACGATCAGGTGCAGCGTCTCTTCCTCAATCCGGGAGGCCTCGACGAAGACATGGTCGTTCTCCCTTAGCGATGGACGGAGGTTTCCCGGAACGAGCGGGAAGAGACCCGGAGCGTCCAGTACTAGCGGGTCGTGCATGCCTGCTGCCGATAAAACCAGGGCACGCGAACCTTTGCGCCAATACTGCGTCACCAGCAGGATGTCATTGTTTGACCAGCCCACGACGGCGACTCCGAAGTAGTCGCACAGCTTTCGAGTTCGACCGGTGGAAACCTCGGTCAACCAGAGGGAATGGAAGGTCCCGATGAAGTCTGACCCCGGCCCCGCGCGTTCAACGTTCCGGACGACATAGCGGCCGTCCGGCGAGATGAGCTCACTCGCTCTCGGAAACACGACAAACGGGGACGCTCTCGCTCCCACGCTGATCAACGTCGCGACCAGAGCCACTCCGAAGATCTGCCAAGAACGCATCGCGTAGCCTCGGCTGGCGATATTTCACCCGATCCGAGCCAGTTCCGCAATGATCCCAGTCACGCTCGAGATTACGCGGGTTCTTACGATGGGTTCCCATAGTAATCAGTCTTGGCGACTCCCCTCGGCACGCTGTGATGGAAGCGCGCGAAGATTTGCCACCGGAACTCTATCCTCGACGCGGCTCCTCCCGCGTTGCTGCCTTACACTCTTTTGACTTCGATGCCGCGCTCAAGGAAAGGGGCGATGGCCTTGTCGGTGGCGCGTGTGTCCGTAATCAGAACCTGGATTTCGGAGATAGGGCAGATGAGCGCAGGCGTCACAATGCCAATCTTGCTGGAATCGGCGACGATCACAGTTTGTTTCGACTGGTGAATCATGGTGCGGAAGGTCAGGCCCTCTTCCGGTTCAATCACGGTGATGCCCCGGGACACATCGATGCCGCACACACTTACGAAGACGCGATCCATGTAAATGTCGTTCAGGGAAGTGATGGCGGCCTGCCCGATCAGCGAGAACGAACCCGCCCACTGTACGAACCCTCCGGTCACGAAGGTCTTCAGGCCCGCGCAATTGCTCAGTTCCATGGCGATGTTAATGGCGTTGGTGATGACGCGAATGTTATGCCGATTGCGCAGATTGCGCGCGGCATGGGTCGTTGTGGTTCCGGCGGTGAAGCCAACCGTTTCATTGTCCAGAATCATCTCGGCTGCGGCGAGCCCGATGCGGCGCTTCTCCGCAGGACGATGCTGCTCCCGGTTTTGAAACAGCGAGTCATAACGAAAGGGTTCATAGAGCAGAGGTTCCACCAGCGTTACGCCGCCGTGGGTCCTGCGTACCATCCCTTTCTGTTCCAGCTTGGTCAGATCCCGGCGCACGCTGGCTGCCGATGCGCCCAGACCAGTGATCAACTCGTCGAGCGAGATGCTGCCCTTCTGTCGCAGCTCCCGCAAAATCTGGTCGGCTCGATTTCGTGCTTTCATCGGGAATGCATCACGACTCGCGGCGCCGGAACCTCGCCGCCGGCAATCGCGCCCTTCAGGAAGGCAAAGTGTACAACAAAGAAGGCAACATGGGAGGCATGCTATGTGAAAAAGTCTGCATATGGAGCATTACTTTGATTAATTCGAGGTTATTCGCTCAGTTTGACCTTGACAGTCTTCATTCACAAATGCGATAACCATGGCCCCGGTCGAGAAGCCCGGTTTCTGCCAAATTCCACACCCCCAAGGAGTCTGCCATGAATCCCCGGAATCGCTGCTTCCTCGGACTACTTTCGACATTCACTCTTATCCTCGGCCTCATCGCCGGGAGCGTACCTTCCGTAGCCCAGAGCACGGATCGTCAGATTGGCACGCAATATGAAGTGACTGCCGATCCTCTGGTGCCGCGGCCGAACGAGAAGCCCTGTGTCGTGCCGCTGTTTTCCAACTACCAGTTTGCCTTCTTCGCCGATACCGACCAGACCTTTCAGTTCACTCCTCCGACGAAGTGTTCCGGCCCCTGGCAGAAAGTCGTGTTGGAGGTGAATTTCAGCGAGAACGGCGGAGTCCAGTTCGACCGCACCGCCAGCCTCTATCTCAACAACACCGATCTCTACTTCGGAACCACTCCTGAGCCGCTGGCCACACTGACCAACACCTGGCACGTTGAGCGCGACGTGACCGACTACGCAGCCCTGATGACGATGCCGCAGCAGGGCACGATGGTTCTGCAGAACTGCACCACAGATTGTCCGTCTCCTTACAACACGTTCCTGAACGGCGTCTTCACGGTAAATGCCGATCTGGAGTTTTACCCGGCCGGCCGCGGCTGGAAAAGTCAGAATCAACCGAGGACGCCCGACGCCGTGCTTCCGCTCGAGCAGTCGAATGGCAGCGGCGGCGTCAACCTGCCCGCATTTCTGTTCTCGCCGACGGATCAGTTCTCGACCACGTTTACTCTTCCCACCAACGTCGAGCAGGTTTACCTCGATGTGGTTTCGCAGAGCCAATCGACCGATGAGCAGTGGTACGGCTGCTTTCCGAACGATCTGAGCAGTATCAACGAGGTCTACGGATGCGGAAACACTGATTTCCGCGAGACGGAAGTGACCATCGACGGCAAGCCCGCCGGAATTGCCCCGGTTTCCCCGTGGGTCTACACCGGATTCCTGCCCGACCAATGGGTGCCGATGCCGGGGGCACAAACGCTTGACTTCGTCCCCTACCGGGTCAATCTGACCCCATTTGCCGGCGTGCTCAGCGACGGCAATCCGCACACGGTCTCGCTGAGCATCTTCAACGACGACAGTTACTTTTCGGAAACGGCCTCACTGCTGCTCTTCCTCGATCACGGATCGAACCAGGTCACCGGGGCAGTCACCAGGAACACGCTGACCACCCCAAGCCCGATCGTGACCGAGAACCTGCAAGGCACTTCGACCGTGACCGGCACCATCGGTGTCGCCTCCAACCGCAAGTTCACGATCGCCGGATACGTCGACACCTCTCATGGCAGGGTCTCCACCACCGTCTCGCAGCTGCAGGATTTCTTCAGCACGCAGAAGATCGATTTCGACACCGTCAATTTCACCGTGCTCGATCAAAAAACCTCCGTTCACAACAACCTGTCATCGACAACCACCGTTTCCAACCGCGAGGGAACTGAAACGACTCAGGACGAATTCAGTTTCCCGATCTCCGTGGACTTCATCTATCCCGTCAGCAGCGCGGAGTTCGGCTTTACGGTTGCGACCACACAGAGATACGACGCCTCAAAACAGATTTCCTTCGGCCGGCGACTCCTGTACTTCGACTCGGTCGATAACTTTGTGACCGCGAGTGACGTCAGTCCAGCCGCCAGCTCACAAAGCTACACATCGTTCGATTCCAGCGGTACGTTCTACAACTGCCAGATCGCTTCCAGCAACAACACGCTAACCAAAGTCGGTAAAGGATGTAAGTCCAGTCAATACTGATCCTGCAGCTACTCCCCCCATCCACCGCATGGGCCTGCCCCGGGCAGGCGCCATGCGTTTTTTTGTTTCCGCTCCTCGGTTTGGGATGCGATTACCGAATTCCGCCATAATCGTGCGCAAAATCAACAAATGATCACAGTAAAATGATCGAATTATCGGGAAACGATCACTTTCTTCTTGACAGTGGACATTCTGACTAATTACCGTCCGACTTTAGGAACCACTTCGCGGACCTTGAGGAATATTTCCCCCGCATTGGTTTGGAGGACGTCTATGAAAACGGCCGCCGCTCGCCACGGTCTTCTTATCACCCTCGTCTGCTGCGCTCTATGCTCTCTGGTCTGCCTGATGCCGTTGTCACTGCAGGCCCAGAACTCGCAGGGGACCATACTCGGCCACGTCCAGGATCCGACCGGTGGCGCCCTCCCCGGCATTCAGATCACAGCTACGAACGTCAATACCAACGTCAGCAACCATTTCACGACCAACGGGACCGGAGACTACGTCTTCGTGAATATGATCCCGGGCACTTACCAGGTGCAGGCGGAGGGACAAGGCTTCAAAACAGAAGTCAGTGGCAACCTCATCCTGGAAGTCGATCAGACCTTGCGCCAGAACTTCACTCTCGAAGTCGGACAGGTCAAAGAAACCGTCACCATCACCGCCGACGCTCAAATGGTGCAGACCGACAACACCACCACCGGCAACATCCTCGACCAGAAAGCGATCGAAGAGCTTCCCTCCAGCGGACGCGACTTCAACAACCTGCTCGGCCTTGTAGCCGGAGCCGGCAATGTGACGGGCGGCTCCCAGCTTTACTGGGCCAACCACGGACTGAATACCAGCTTTACGGAAGTGAGCTTGAACGGTTCACGGCCGGAATCCGTCAGCTTCATGATCGACGGCGTCGCCGATACAGACAACTTCTTCACCACCGCTTCCGGCATTCCTTCCGAGGGCGCCATTCAGGAATTCAAAGTGCAGACCGGCCTCTACTCGGCCGAATACGGCCAGGGGTCGGGCCAGATCAACGTCGCCATCAAGTCGGGAACCAACCAGTTTCACGGCTCCGCGTACGACTACCTGCAGAACGACATGTTCATCCCCAGAAGTCCGCTCGAAGAGGAGGAATATCTGTATGAAGGAGCGCCGGTCCCCACGGTAGCTCCATTCAAGCAGAATCAGTTTGGCGGGACGATTGGCGGTCCTGTCCGCATTCCGGGACTCTACAACGGGCATGACCGGACTTTCTGGTTCTTCGCTTATGATGGCGGACGGCGTCACTGGCAGCCGGTTACCACTGGCATTCAGGTTCCCACCGCCCAGGAACGCACCGGTGATTTCTCCGATTGGCCGTATCCTCTGTACGACCCGACGACCACAGTCTGCAGTCCGAACTGCGACGCCACCACGCGCACGCAGTTCATGGGCAGCGGCGCCCAGCCGAACCAGATTCCCTCCGGGGAGATCAATGCTATGGGACAGAAGCTGATGAACCTCTATCCCATGCCCAACATCGACTGCACGCTGCCTTGCGCCAACTATCTGATCCCGCTGCACAACTCCATCACTACCAACGATGAGACCTTCCGTGTCGATGAGAATCTCAGCAGCGTCGACACTCTCTATTTCACGGGAAATGTTCGCACCGACGACGAACCTCACCCCAGCATGGTGCCTTATACCGGATCAAGGAACACCACGAGGGCGCAGCTCTTCGCCTTGAACTGGCAGCACACGATCAACTCGACCACGATCAACACGCTCCGGCTCGGGTACAACCACTTGTTCTTTGCCACCAACTCGGAGACCGCCTTCGGGCCGAACCTGCAAGCCAATCTCGGCTTCGCCAATGCGCCCACGACGGCGGCGCTTTTTGGTATTCCCAACCTGTCGTTTAGCCAGAACTACGCCAACATGGGCAACGGCAACAACGGAACCAATACCAAGAGCGGCACCTATCAACTGGTGGACAATCTGAAGCTGATTCGCGGTAAACATTCGATCACCGTCGGCGCTGATATCCGCCGCTTGCGTGAGTTTGAAGAAGACAATTACCTGGGAACCGGCAACATCGGCTTCAACGGTGAGTACACGGCGAACTGCAACCGCGGCGATACCGGATGCAACCTGGGATCTTTCGGCAACGGCTTCGGAAATTCCTTCGCCGACCTTCTGCTCAGCGATCCCAGCGGACTCTCAGGCCCGTTTCCGCTCGGAGTCGACTATCTGCACACCGTGGGCACGAACCTGAACCTTTTCGTGCAAGACGATATCCGCGTCACCCCTCGGCTTACCGTCAATCTCGGGTTGCGCTATGAACTGCCGCCCGCGTTCCACAGCATCGACAACAGCGGATGGGGATTCGATCCCGCCAACGGCGGCAGCATCGACTGGGTGAGCAAGAGCTTTGTGCAGAGCATTGACCAGTTGGCCGAGTCGCAAACGCCGCCGGCTACCGTCAATCCTGCCTTCCTGAACTGCTGTATCCAGAATTCGTTGGTGGCGCAAGACAAGAAGGATTTTGCCCCGCGCATCGGCTTTTCCTGGCGTCCGTTTGACACCGACCGCTTCGTTGTCCGCGCCGGATACGGTATCTTCTACGACACCTACATGCGCTACTACGACCAGGTGCAGAACTACGACTCCAACAGTTTGCAGACGACGTTGCCCGCCAGCTATCCCACGAACACCGAAGTCGGCAACGAGACGCAGTCTCTTGGTCCGCGCCTCGACCAGCTCTGGTACGCTCCCGTTCAGGGGCTGGGCGTCTTCACCCTTCCGTCCTGGGATAGCAACGACTTCATTAACACCAACTACATCCTGAATCAGATCAACTGGCCGGGGAACCACAACCCATACAACCAGCAGTGGACGCTCGACACGCAATACGCGGTCACGCCCACGATGCTGCTTGACGTCGGCTACGTTGGCTCGCATGGACTGCGAATGTCGACCTATCTGCCCTTCAACGCAGCCGTACCGCCGACCGCGACCAACGATCCCTGCAATTACCTGTTCGATGCATCCCAGGCGACCGGAGGCAATGCTGCCTGCGCCACCGATGCCAGCTTCCAGCCCATCGATACGCGGGTCCCATATCCCGGCGTTCCGTCGATGATGTACGCCAACGCTAACGTCCTCAGCTCGAATTACAACTCGTTGCAGATTCAACTGCGGCAGCGTTACAGCCACGGCCTCACTTACAACATCGCCTACACGTGGTCGAAGTCGCTGGACGATCTATCCGGCCTGAATGTCTCGGGCGCCAGTGCTTTCGTGCAGGATCCTCACAATCCGGCGGCCGACTACGGACCATCCAGTTTCAATCAGCCCAATCGCCTCACCGCCAACGGCAGCTGGGAGCTGCCGGTTGGCAAAGGCAAGCGCTGGTCGCTCGGTCCGGCGGACTGGATTCTCGGCGGTTGGAAAGCCAGCGGCATTTACACCATCACTTCCGGCCGTACCTTTACCGCCTACGGCTGCACGGTCTGCGGATTCGACGAGATGGGACTCGTGTTCGGCAGCCGGTATCGTCCCAATCAGTCGGGCGACGCAAACAGCGGATTCACCCGCAGCTATACCCAATGGTTCAACACCGGCGTGTTCTCGCTTGCTCCCCAGGGAACCTACGGCAACGAACCGAAAGGCGAGCTGCGTGGACCTTATTTTGCGGACCTCGATCTGAGTTTTGCCAAAGTGTTTGCCGTCACCGAACGGCAGCATCTGCAGGTGCGGTTTGAAATGTTCAACGCCGGCTCAAACTGGCATCAGGGAGCATGGTTTCCCGACGGCGGAGTGACCGACCTCACTTTTGGATCGCTGGTGCCGCTCCAGGGTTCCTCCGACACGGTCACGCCCTCCCAGTGGGCGCACGACAATCTCTGGAAAGCACACACGATTCAGTTGAGTGCCGTGTATTCTTTTTGATGGTCCGGGCCGATCAGGCGGCCCGGAACGCTCGAACCCCAGGTTCAGAGCATGCTCGTAGATCTGCAAGCGTCGAAACTGTGTAAGCCGGATCATGACAGATCAGGTGCTCATCGAAGTCTGCGTCGACTCGGTTGCTTCCGCTATGGCCGCAGAGCGGGGTGGGGCAGCCCGGGTCGAACTATGCAGTGACTTGCTCGAGGGCGGCGTTACTCCCAGCGTCGGAGTGATCGAAGCCGTCCGCGCCAGAACTTCGATCGGACTGCACGCGATCATCCGGCCCCGCGCCGGCGATTTCTATTACTCCGAAGAGGAATTCGACGTCATGCGGCGCGATATTGCGGCTGCCAGAAGTGCGGGCGCCGATGGCGTCGTGCTTGGCATTCTCGACGAGGCCGGCCAGGTCGATGTCGAACGGACCCGCGACTTAATCAAACTGGCGCGGCCGCTCTCAGTGACGTTCCACCGCGCCTTCGATATGGCAGCCGATCTCCTGGTGGCCCTCGAAGACGTCTGCGCGACCGGCGCGGACCGCCTTCTTACCTCCGGCGGCGAGCAGAGATGCGCGCAGGGCATGGAGATGATCGCCCGACTGGTTCAGGCCTCGCGCGGACGCCTCACCGTGATGGCGGGCGGGGGCATCGGACATCACGACATCTCGACGATCCTCGCCGGCACCGGCGTCAGCGAGATTCACGTCGGTCTCAGCAGCCCTGTCGCCAGCCCGATGCTCTATCGCAACCTCCGCGTTTCGCTGGGCAAGGCTCCGGGGCGCGAGTACGAGCGCGCGCAGGTGCTGGAGGAAAACGTTCGAAAGCTCCAGCGCGCCATCGCCCTAAGCCATCCCGAAGCCTGATTTTTGCGTGGGTGCTTGGGAGGAAGGCGGGAAGCGACGGAGGGGTGGGGGCGGGCAGCTTATCGATGGCCTCGCAGCGGTCCGTTGCGAGGAGCTGCCGGGGTACTCCCCTCCCCCCCATTTTTGACTCCTCGCTCCGTAAGTCAAAGATGGGGAACAACTTACAGAGAGTGATCTCTTTTTCTCCCGCTAAAATCTTGCAGAATCGGGAGTTACAGGCAAAATCTTAATTTAAAAGAACTTAGCTCGCCATTCTGGCGAGTCCGGGTGATTCGCCACCTTTCGGCTTCGCAATGATCGGATGTTTCGTGTGTGGAAGGCAAGGTCAGATGTCACCATTCAGTTGTGGAAAACTCTGAGGGCGAGTCCGCGACTGTTGTTTGTACCACCGTGGAAGAGCGGGCCTTCAGGCCCGAGTTCGCTTCAAGGGAACGGAGATTTAGCCCTGGTGGAACGGGATCGATTCGCAAATTGTCCGCCGCCGACGAATACGGATATTGGTCGGGCCGCGCAGCCAACCGTGCTCGCACTGGATTCATTCGGATGTATTCCCGATGGCGTTCATAATCTTCTAAATCTCTCACGCGATGATTTGTGAAACTCGCTTGCCACACGCGACCGCGCTGCTTCAGCCGAAACGAAAATCCACCCTTGATAAATTGCATGGCTCGCTCCACAGACACTGCCTCGCCAGGCGTCAGCAAGGCATGGAGATGGTCGGGCATAATCACGAATTCATGCAGGAGATATCTCCCTTGGTCGCGATAGTGCGCAAGGGTGTCGATCAGAAGACGTGCGGTTGAATCACGGCGAAAAATCGGCATCCGTTGCGCGGTTATGGTTGTGATGAAGAAGACCCGCTTGGAATCCATTACGCGATCCTGATGGAGATCGGAACGCGTTGTCGGTGAGAGATGTCACATTCGAGCTGTGGAGAATTCCAAAACGGGACACCGGGCCTAAAGGCCCGATTGTTTTGGCGCTAACGCGGCCCTGAAGGGCCGCTCTTCCACGGAGATGTCAGCGCCATAGTCGCGCCGAGGCTAGAGGGAAATGAGGAACCCTTCGCAGGAACGTCTGCCCTTCCCGTAACAAGAGCCTGCACAGACGTGGAAGAGCGGCGCTTTAGCGCCGCGTTGCGTCCCTTTACGATCAGGGCTTTAGCCCCTGGGGTGGCAACAAAGCGACCGGCCCTAAAGGGCATCACTTCTGGCCGTGGACGCGGCCCTGAAGGGCGCGCTCTTCCACGGAAATGTCAGCGTCGGAGGTGGACGCCCTGAAGGGCCGCTCTTCCACGGAGATGTCAGCCTCGGAGGTGGACGCCCCGAAGGGCGCGCTCTTCCACGGAGATGTCAGCCTCGGAGGTGGACGCCCCGAAGGGCGCGCTCTTCCACGGAGATGTCAGCCTCGGAGGTGGACGCCCCGAAGGGCGCGCTCTTCCACGGAGATGGCAGCGTCGGAGGCGGACGCGGCCCTGAAGGGCCGCTCTTCCACGGAGATGTCAGCCTCGGAGGTGGACGCCCCGAAGGGCGCGCTCTTCCACGGAAATGTCAGCCTCGGAGGCGGACGCCCCGAAGGGCGCGCTCTTCCACGGAGACGTCAGCGTTAGAGATTCTGCTTTTGGTCTCCGCAGATCGAGGGTGCCTTGTATCTTCAAATGGGCAACACCCACCCAACGCTGCCCGAGCCACCGTGGAGCTATGAACACCCGCTGGTGCTGCCGCAGCTCATGCAGCGGTAGCAGCTGCCGTTCCGCGTCATGATGCTGCCGCAGAAGCTGCAGGTTGGGGCGTCGCCCAGGTCGACGATGTTCGAGAGCGCGTCGGCGGCGTGCACCGACGACCCCGGACCGCGGCCCTCGGCCTTCGGCGCCACAACCGAGGCCGTGCCGTTCACTTCCGCCCCGCTTTCCGGGTGACCTGCGCTCGAGGTCCGCGGCCGCAGATTCTCGAACAGCATCTGCTGCTGGCCAGTCAAAAAGCGCATCTGCAGCCAGCGGAAGATGTAATCCATGATCGACTTGGCGTAGCCGATGTCGGGATTGCCGCTCCATCCGCTGGGCTCGAAGCGGGTATGCGCGAATTTCTCGCAGAACGTTTTCAGCGGAACGCCATACTGCAGCGCCAGCGAGACGGCCAGCGCGAAGCTGTCCATCAGGCCGGAGACGGTCGAGCCTTCCTTGGCCATCTTGACGAAAAGCTCGCCCGGATCGCCGTTAGGATAAAGGCCGACGGTGATGTAGCCTTCGTGATCTCCGACCTTGAACTTGTGCGTGACCGACATGCGCTCTTCCTGCAGCTTGTGGCGGACGGCGCGCGGCGGAGCGTTGAGGTCTTCCTCTTCCACCGGGACGGGAGAGGCGCCCGTTCCCACACGACCCGATTCTGCGGTCTTCGTTCCCGCGGCGGAGAGCGGCTGCGCCTTCTTGCATCCGTCGCGATAGATGGCGACAGCTTTCAGCCCGAGCTTCCAGGCCTGAATGTAGGAGTCGCTGATGTCTTCGATGGTGGCGTTCTCGGGCAGATTGACAGTCTTCGAGATGGCCCCGGAGATGAAGGGCTGTGCCGCGGCCATCATGCGCAGATGTCCCATGTAGTGGATGGAGCGCGTGCCTTTGGCCGGCTTGAACGAGCAATCGAAGACGGCGAGGTGGTCGTCTTTGACGTGCGGCGCGCCCTCGATGGTGCCCGTCGCGTCGATGTAGCTGACGATGGCGTCGGTCTGCTCGTGCGTGTATCCGAGCTTGAACAGTGCGGTGGGCACGGTGTTGTTGACGATCTTGATCATGCCTCCGCCGACCAGTTTCTTGTATTTGACCAGCGCCAGATCCGGCTCGATGCCGGTGGTATCGCAGTCCATCATGAAGCCGATGGTGCCGGTGGGAGCGAGGACGGTGACCTGCGAGTTGCGGTAGCCGAATTTCTCGCCGTGGGAGAGAGCTTCGTCCCAGCAGGCCTTGGAGGCTTCGTAGAGATTCGTCGGGACGTTCCCTTTGTTGATGCCGTTGACCGAGGCGCGGTGCATGCGGATGACATCGAGGAAGGGCTCGCGGTTGATGTACCAGCCGGGGCAGGCCCCGCCGGGCATGAGGTTCGCTCCCAGGTTGGTTTCAGACAGGCCCTTCCGGGTGGCTTCGGTGGCGGGCGCGAGCGGCGGGCAGAGTTCGGCGATGCGCGAAGACTGCAGATAAGCTTCGCCGCACATGATGGCGGTGACGCAAGCGGCGTAGTCGCGGCCGGCATCGGAGTCGTAAGGAAGCCCGGCGGCCATCAGGAGCGCGCCGAGATTGGCGTAGCCGAGGCCGAGCGGGCGATAGTCGTGCGAATTGGACATGATCGCCTGCGTGGGATATCCGGCGTTGTCGACGATGATCTCCTGCGCGGTAATGAGGATGTCGACGGCGTGGCGATAGGCCTCGACATCGAACGTGCCGTTGGGCGCGAACTTCAGCAGGTTTAGACTCGCGAGGTTGCAGGCGGAGTCGTCGAGGAACATGTACTCGCTGCAAGGATTCGAAGCGTTGATGCGAGCGGTGTTCTTCGACGTGTGCCAGCGATTGACGGTGGTGTCGTACTGCATGCCGGGATCGCCGCAGTGCCAGGTCGCTTCGGAGATTTTGTGCAGCAATTCCTTGGCTTTGTAGGTTTTGATTACGCCGCTATCGCGGACCGAACGGGTGGAAAAGTCGGTGTCGCGAATGACGGAGTACATGAAGTCGTCGGTGACGCGGACGGAATTGTTGGCGTTCTGGAAGAAGATGGATGAGTAGGCGTCAGAGTCGGGATGGGAGCCGTCGTATCCCTGAGCGACGAGCGCGTGAGCCTTGGCTTCCTCCTTCATCTTGCACTCGATGAAATCCACGATGTCGGGGTGGTCGACGTTGAGGATGACCATCTTGGCGGCGCGACGGGTCTTGCCGCCGGACTTGATGACGCCGGCAAAGGCATCGAATCCTTTCATGAAGCTGAGCGGGCCGCTGGCGGTGCCGCCGCCGGAGAGAGTCTCGGAGGATCCACGCAGGGGAGAAAGATTCGTACCGGTGCCCGATCCCCACTTGAAGAGCATGCCTTCGGTTTTAGCGAGGGTCAGGATGGAGTCGAGCGAATCTTTGACCGAGTTGATGAAGCAGGCGGAGCACTGGGGCTTGCGATATCCAGTGACGCCGAATTCGACCTGCTGGGTTTGCGGATTCCAGTGCCAGTTCTGGCCATCGGAATTGGGCTCGATGCGATCGCAGCCCACGTTGAACCAGACGGGCGAGTTGAAGGCGGCGTACTGGCGGACGAGAATATGGACGAGTTCGTCGTGGAAGGTGGCGCCGTCTTCGGGAGTGCGGAAGTAGCCTTGGGCCAATCCCCAGTCGCGAATGGTTTCGGCGACGCGGGCGACAAGGTGGCGGACGCCGGTTTCGCGCTCGGACGTGTTCATGCGGCCATGAAGATATTTAGAGGCGACGATATTGGTCGCGGTCATCGACCAGTCCTTGGGGACCTCGACATCTTTCTGCTCGAAGATCACATTACCGTGGGCATCGGTGATCTGGGCGGTGCGGAGTTCCCATTCGACCTCGTCGTAGGGAGACACGCCAGCCTTGGTGAAGAGGCGGCGGAACGCGAGGCCGGGGGCATGCTTCTTCGCGGACGTTTTTTCGGACGTCGCAGCGGGGCTCACGGGGGAGGACGAGGCGGCGGTCGTTGCGGTCTTTGTTTCGGGCATCAGGGTCTCCATATATTAGATTCTATGTGTCTTACAGTGGATTCGCACCGGAGAGGGACGAGGCGAATCGAGAGCGAACTCGGATCTTTAAGATGAGCCGATGACGAGATTGTCGACCATTTGCGCCATGAAATGGTTCTCGACATCGGTGAGATTCATGGGCCTGTCGGCACCCCATATCCAGAATGCGTGGCAGGAGAAATTCGTACGGACCAGGTAGCCGACGGGAAAGCGGTCAGCCAGTTTTTTAGTCGTAATGATGGTGCAGTCAAAAAGCTGGGCGGCGCATTCCGCGATACTGCTTTCTTGCTGCGCCATGGCAAGAGCCTCTTTTTGCTCACCGACAACATCCATTTGCCATGGCAGCGGGTCCGGCGTGGGCGTTCTTTCAGGCATTCGAAATTCTCCCGTAATCCTTAACTTCCCTGGTATCTGGCAAATGAACTCAGCGGCCAAAGCCGCCGTTAATGCCATTCCCGTGCTGCACGGCTGAAAGCGCGCGCCGCCAGAGAACGTGAACCCCCGGGCTCAAAAGCCGGAGGGGAGTGGCGAAGGACAGTGAGTATTGGCAGCGGCGCCGGAATCCAGATGGGCGGCGGCAATGGCCACGGGCGCTCCGGCACCGGCGCCGGTCGCGGGCTGCGCCGGCGTCGCGCCATCGAAAAGACTCCCCTGCGCGTCGTTCGCGGGCACATACTCGGTGGCCGGCGTGAGTTCCAGCGAAGTAGCAAAATGGGTGCCGATCGCGCTGGCCTTCTCGGCGGAACTGGCGATCCATTGATTCAGGGCGTTGCAGATGGAGCGGCGCTGAGCCGCATCCTCGATCACGACGAAGCGGACGAAGTAATGTCCAGAGGCAAGGCGGTCGCGCATGAAGTTCTGGCGCGTCAACATGCGGTCGAGGACAAAAGCCATGTCATCGTCCTCGAAGAACTGGGCCACGGCGAGCATGCGCCGGGAGGGCGGGACTGGCGAGTCGGAGGCCCGAATCGAGTCCGTTTCAGGCGCCGGTCCGCGATGAGCTTCCTGGCTTCGTGGGTCGTCCCGGCGTGGAAACGCCAGGCTATTTTCGGAAGCCATTGCAGGACCAGACCCGAGGTCCATGATTTCTTCGGCCAAGGCGAAAACGCCGGGCTTGCTGGGAACGAGCAAGAGGCTGTGCGGGGATTCGCAGCGGAACCAGCGGGACCAGTGCAGGCGGCGATAGTCCAGAGGACGATCGAAACCGTGGCGGGCCAGCGATTCGGCGACGAGGCGGCTGATACCTTCCATCTCAGGGCTCCTGAATCTCTAGTGCAATCCTGCGCTGCCGGAGGTCTCTGCCAATCCATCGCCGATCGAGCTGACCAAGGATGACAACATCCCCTTGTCCTGCCGGCAGGCAGGATGGAAAATCGCTAAGCGATATCGCTTGTTGTCGCGCCCCGGGGGGAGGGTCGGGGAACGGCCACCGCACGTCCTTTGATCCCCGGACTTCCGGCGTCAGGGAACACTGAGTGGCTCGGCGTTCCGCTTCCGGAGAATCCGAAGGTTCCGCTTCCGTCCGGGTTAAGGTTGCAGGCGCCAAGCTTACGGATCGGAAGCTGAGGCGCCCATTTCATCGTTCGCGATACGAAGCCAAGTCACCTCTGCCTGGCGCCGGACCGCCGGTGCTCTTTGCTGCTTTTCGCCCCATTCCCGTGAGGCGAAATTTCTTGCATGGGATTGCAAAGTTACTCCCGCCGATTGTGCCTGTCAAGAGGGAAACACTATAGGTTGTATCCCTAGCAATGACGGGCTAGATGCGGGGTTGAGGTGGCGTTTGCGCCGCGTTTTCCACATCGGGCGGGGAAGAAGCGGCACGGATTCCCGGGTTGAGAGCTTCGAGTGTGGCAGGGAGAGACAGCATGGGCAACGGGAAAGCGCAGACAAGCTGTTGATGGACTGTGCGAAAGTCGAAAATCCTGTGAAGAACTGTGGGAAGCCGGAGGGGGTTGGAAGAGCCGATGGCTCACCCGCGGATGCGGCTTGCTCGGAATGACACGCGGGACGATTTCCACCCTGTCAAAGAAAACGACAAGGATGGGACAGCCCCAGCTATGAGTTCGCTTGCGACAGGTAGCGGTATTCGTCCCCATGCTCATCGGCGAGTAAAACCCACAACGTGTAGATGCCGAGAGCGGTTCCGAACGGAGGATGGAAGAGAGCGAGAACACCGAGAATGATGGCGGCGATCCGAGCCCAGGAACGGCGCTGCATCAGCCCGAGGCCGACGCAGATGCCGCCGGCGGCGATCAAGAGAAAGCTGGCGCCGGCGAAATCCAGGAACAAGGGAAAGAGGCCCTGCAGGGGTTCGCTTCCATGCACGACGAGGTGAATGCCGCCGGCAAACACGAGCATCGCCACCGCGGGAATCAGAAACAAGCCGCTGACGGCGATCCAGAAAATGGCCAGAATGTGGAGGTGGCGTTCGAGCCGGGATTGAGCGATGGCACTGGTCGGATCGCCGATGCGGCGGCCGCAATTCGAGCAGACTTGCGCATCGGGCTGCATCTGGGTTCCGCATCGATTGCAGAACATTTGGTCCTCCTGCAACCACACTTCAGGATACGACGAAAGGTCCAGAAGAGTTCCGCAGTTCGGAGGCTTTGGAAGGTCGAAACCATCGCAAAAAGTGCGGAAAGACCGGAGCTTTCCGAAGGAATGCCGCGATTGACCGACTAAGTCGTTATTGGCTCCAGAGGTACATGGCCTATGTGGCCGTTGAGCCAATCGGAGAATTGCACGAGAATCAGCCTCAGCAGGTCGTGCTTTGCCGTGGGGGGAGTGTGTTCTATCGCCGGGTGCTGATCATTGCGGGACTTCTGTTCGCGAGCGCTTCGCTGGCGGCTGCCCGGGATCTCGCCCTGGTCTCGAACAAAGCGAACACGGTTTCCGCAATCACATTGCCCGAACTGGTCAAGATCTGCAAGGCGGAGACGTCCCGGTGGCCTGACGGCAAGCCGGTGGTATTCATCATGCGGGCCCCCGCGAGCCCGGAGATGAAGGTCCTGCTGGAAAAGGTGTATGAACTTCCCGAGGGGCAAGTGAAGGAGCTGATTGTCAGCGCGAATCACGGGCGCACCAATCATCCCGCGATTGTGGTGGCCGAGTCCGATGAGGACCTGGTGAATAAGGTGGCGTCGATTCCGGGAGCGGTGGGCGTGGTGGACGTTTACGCCATCAACAGCAGCGTGGCTGTGATGAAACTGGCGGGGAAGCTTCCTCTGGAGCCGGGATACCTGTTGCATGGCAACTAGCCGCCGCACGGCGGAGCGTTGAGAGGGCATGAGTACCGAGAAAAAAGCGCGAGCGGCCGCCGCCGGTAACGATGCCGCCAATCCGGCCGAGAAGCCGGCACCGGGAAAATCGACATACACCCGCCGCTTTCCCCGCTTCGCCATCGACGTGCGCTTGCAAGTCCGCATGTTTCAGGATGGAGAGTTTCGGACCTGCTGGGGGCGTTCGACAGAACTCGGCCAGGATGGTATTGGAGCCACGCTCACCGGGAGCCTGGAAACCGGCGAGATCGTGACTTTGGAGATTCCGTTGCCGCTGACGCCCTACCCGATGAAAGTGCGGGCGATCGTGCGTTACCGGCAGGGGCTGCGATACGGATTCGAATTTCTGACCATGAACGAGAGCCAGCGGGACACGATCCGGCGAGTCTGCCAATATCTGGCGACCAGAGCGTAGAACAGCAGCGCCAAGGCGAAGCGGATCTGATTTCGAGGATTCCCATACAACCATTCCAACACGGAAAGGTAGGGCTGCATCCCACCGTAGAATAGCTGTGCGTTCCCTGTGCGTGCTCTGTTCCTCACCATCGTGCTGATGTCCGTAGCCGCGGCGCAGACTGCGCCGGTCTCCACTATTGTCGTGATGGACGAAAACGGAGTCGTGGTAGCGGCGGCGCGAGTGGTGCTGCAATCCGCGACTGGGCCGGCAGTGTCATGCCAAACCGACTTCAACGGGCGCTGCCAGTTTCCTGCACTGGCCTCGGGAACGTATCACGTGCGGGTGGAAAAAGAGGGCTATTACGAAGCGGACGAGACGGGCGTTGCCATCGCCCAGAGTTCGTCAATCGAGGTGACGATCTTTCACCAGCAGGAACTGCGGGAGGTGGTGAATGTGAAGGAATCGCCGCCGGCGATCGATCCCGCACAGGTCGCCTCGAAAGAGACGCTGAGCGGGCTCGACGTGATCGACATGGTATATCCGGCGACGCACGACTACCGCAACGCGCTGAACTTCATCCCCGGGGTGGTCGAGGACCAGAATGGGCAGCCGCATGTGGCCGGGGCGCAGACGTATCAGACTCAGACGCTGCTCGATGGGTTCAATGTGACGCAGCCGGCCAACGGACAGCTGCTGGTACGGGTGAGCACGGATGCGTTCCGATCGATTCAGATCGAACCGGGGCGCGAGCCGGCCGAGGACGGCAAAGGATCGGGCGGTGTGTTGAACCTGAATACCGGGATCGGCGACGACCACTTCCGTTTTTTCGCGACGAACTTTATTCCTTCGGTCCAGGACAAACATGGATGGAGGTTCGACCAGTTTCTGCCGCGATTTACATTCTCCGGGCCGCTGCGGAAGGGAAAGATATGGTTCTACAGCGCCTTCGAAGGGGAATATGACAACGTGGTTTACACCGAACTGCCGGTGCACCAGGATAACGATCACGTGTTGCGCCTGGGTGAATTGTTCAAAGTGCAGACCAACGTCACGCGGCGGGACATCCTGACGACCAGCTTCCTGGTGAATCATCTGCACGATCAGTATGCGTTTCTGTCGCCGCAGAACCCGCAGCAGTCGAGCCCCAAGGATGTCGAGGCTGCTTACTTTGCCAGCGTGAAGGATCAGCACTACTTCAGTGGGGGAGAACTGCTGGAGACCGGCTTCGGCTTCGACCAGTACAACCTGCAGACGACTCCGTATGGAACGCTGCCTTATTACGTCAACACGGATACAGCGGGCGGCAGCTACTATCTCGACGCCGGAACGCATGCGCGGCGATGGCAGGCGCTGTCGAATTTGTATCTTCCATCACGTCATTGGTTGGGAACTCATGATTTCAAAGTGGGCATGGATCTAGACCGCATTTCTTATGACGCACAGTTTGCCCGCCAGCCGATCTCGTATTTGACCGATGGCAATCCGCTGACGGGAGCGGACGAGTGCCAGGCAGCGGCGCAAATTGCGAATTTCCCGTGCACGCGATACTCCACCTTTACCGCGGCGCCCTTGCACCAGCAATACAACGCGGAAGTCAGCGGATATGCGGAGGACCGGTGGAACGTGACCAACCGCATATTGATCGAGCCGGGAGTTCGGCTCGACTGGGACGAAATCGTGCGGCACGCGCTGATATCTCCGCGGCTGGCGGGAACCTATGTGCTCGACAACTCGGGAAACACGAAATTCTCGGCGGGGATCGGGACGGTGTATGACGAAACGCCCATCTATTTGATTGCGCGCCCTTTTGCAGGAACCAGGCAGGACACGTTCTACACCGCGAATACCAATTGCGTCCCGACTTGCGTGACCACGGCCGGCCCGGTGACGACTACATTCACGGCAAACGAAAGCACGCTTGAAGCGCCACGCTTTGTGAACTGGAGCGTGGGCGTGGAGAGAAAACTGCCGGCGGCGGTATATCTGAAGACGGAGTTCCTGGAAAAACGAGGCACGCGAGGATTCGTGTATGGCACGGGAAGCTCGGGAACGCCCGGCGACTTCGCGCTGCAGAACACCCGCGACGACTACTACGACGCGTTTCAAATCAGCCTGCGGCATAACTTCCGCGATAACTACCTGCTGATGGGATCGTATACGCGATCGAGAGCACATTCGAACCAGGCGCTCGATTTCAACGTGGACAGTCCGATTCTGAGCGGGCAGCAGCCGGGGCCGTATCCCTGGGACACTCCCAACCGCTTTCTGACCTGGGGCTACCTCCCGCTTTTCAAGCTGCCGGTGATCCATCAGATGGAGGTTGCCTATTCAGCGGAGGCGCGCACCGGATTTCCGTTCAGCTTGCTCGATGACCAGCAGGAGCTGATCAGCAAAGCTGGAGCCGAGCGCTTTCCGGATTACTTTTCGCTGAACCTGCAATTGGAAAAGCGCTTTCATCTTTTTGGGTATTATCTGGCGCTGCGCGGCGGATTCGACAACATCACCGGACGGTGCAATCCCTTCGTGGTGAACAATGTGATCGACGCGAGCCATCCCTTGCCCACTTTCAGTGCCTGCGAGGGGCGGGCCTTCACTTCGAGAATCCGGTTCCTGGGAAGGAAGTAGGGGCCGGGCCCTTGTGACTTTCCTTCCTACCCTGTCGCTCGGAAGGCGACACGGGCGGGGGCAAGGGTGAGGGCGGCTGAAGCTGAATCAGTCGGGGAGCGATATAATCATTCCACGATCCGCTGCATCGAATTGCCAATTCCGGTCATCTCAATAGTCTGGTTATCGCATGGAGGAGAAAATGGCTCACGAACTACCGCCTTTGCCCTATGGCTATGACGCGCTTGAACCGACGATCGACAAGCAAACCATGACATTGCATCACGACATGCACCACGGCGCCTATGTGAAGAATCTGAATGCCGCCATCGAGAAGCATCCCAATCTGGCGGGGAAGACGGCCGAGGATCTGATTCGCGATCTCAACGCCATTCCGGAAGACATTCGAGCTGCAGTGCGCAACAACGGCGGCGGCCATGTCAACCACACCATGTTCTGGAAGATCATGAAGCCTAAAGGCGGCGGAGATGCGTCGGGCCCGATCGCCGAGGTGATCCAGAAGACGTTCGGAAACTTCAAAGATTTTCAGGCCAAGTTCAATGATGCCGGCGCGAAGCAGTTTGGGTCGGGCTGGGTCTGGCTGGCAGGAAAAGCGAACGGCGAAGTGCAGATCATCACAACGGCGAATCAAGACAATCCGATCTCGCAGGGCCTGTATCCCATCTTTGGCAACGATGTGTGGGAGCATGCCTACTACCTGAAGTACAACAACCGGCGGCCGGAATATCTGGCGGCCTGGTGGAACGTGTTGAACTGGGACGAGATTAACAAGCGCTATGCCGCGTTCAAGGCGGGAAAAGAGGCGCACGAACCGGCGCTGGCGCACCGGTAAGAAATATCGAGTTAGTTGTTGATGAGGCCCTTGCAATCCATGCAAGGGCTTTTGTTTAGGGTTTTTTGTAAATCGTGCCGCCCTTCATCACGAAATCGACCTTCTCCATCACGGTCACATCGGCGAGAGGATCGCCGGGCACAGCCACGATGTCGGCGAGTTTGCCGGCCTCGATAGTTCCGAGGGAATCCTGCTCGCCGAGCAATTCGGAGGCGGTAACGGTTGCCGCGCGAATGGCCTGGGCCGGAGTCATGCCAAACTTGACCATCGATGCAAATTCCTTCGCTGGATCGACTTTCCAGTCGAAGCCGCCGGCATCGGTTCCGAAGGCGATTTTCACGCCGGCCTTCATGGCGCGGTGAAATGTGTCCTCGTGAATCTGAATCATCTTGACCCAGACCGGTGCACCCTCAGCGGCGCGGCCCTGGGCGACGTATTCTCCGACGAAGATGGTGGGAACGTAGTAGATGCCGCGAGCAGCCATCGTCTTGAGATCGTCGTCGGCGATGTAGTTGCCGTGCTCAATGGTGTCGACGCCGGCTTCGACAGAATTGTGGACTCCGTACAGCGCCATGGCGTGTGAAGCCACTTTGTGGCGTTCGCGATGAGCCTCGTCGACGATGGCGCGGAGTTCATCGAGAGTAAATGTCGGGATGTCATCGAGGATGCCATCCTCCCGCACCCGATAGGTGCGATCGCTATAGACCTTGATCCAGTCGGCGCCGTGACTGATCTGTTCCCGAACCGCCTGCCGGGCTTGGTCAGCCCCGTCGACAATCTGCACGCCGTGGGGAACCGGAACATTCGGAGCATAGCCTTGAAGGGGGTATGCGCCGGTGACGTCGAGCGCCCGGGTGGCGACCTGCATGCGCGGGCCGGGAATGATGCCGTTGTTGATGGCGCGCTTGACGTCGGCGTCGGCGTAGCCAGCGCCTTCGGTTTCGAGATCGCGGATGGAAGTGAATCCGTAGTCGAGGGCGCGGCGGGCATTCACGGTAGCGAGAATCGTGCGGTACTCGGGAGACTGCTTCAGGAGTTGCTGATCGTAGTCGGCGGCGGTGATGTCGCCCTGCAGCAGGATGTGGGTGTGAGTGTCGATGAGGCCGGGGAGGCAGGTTTGACTGGAGAGATCGATGGGTTCGGCCCCTTCGGGTGCTCGCGAAGAGATCTCCTTGATCCGGTCGCCTTCGATGACGATGACAACGTCTTTGCGCAGGCTCTCGCCGCGGCCGTCGAACAGGCTGCCGCAATGGAGAGCCACGATCTTCGGTTGCGCTGTCTGAGCGGTTAGAGAAAGACCGGATAGTACAAGCAAAACTGAAGCAATCGAGCGCAAATATTCGCTGATCAAGGCAACCTCCCCGAAGATCCAACTCGTTCGAGAAATACTGGGCTGCGAAACGATCCATGCGCAGGGAGAAGTTGGAAGCGCGTTTCTGTAATTCCTGTGCACGGGTTGTGGACAATCTGGCTGCCCACTTTAACAGATTTCTCAGGAGGTGTTCCGCTTTTGGGAAACTGCTTGCGCAGCGCCGGAGAAACAACGGAAGTTCGGGCGAGGGTTGATTGGTTGTGAGTGGGCAAAGTTGGCCGGCGGATTTTCCTCAACTGCACCAAAAATATTGGATTGACCAACAGCGGCAGCGCTCGTACAGTCTTCTTCGCTCTCACAAACAAAGAACCGGTAACGAACACCAGCCACGTGAGCCGGCCAGCGGTTGGCAGGCAACATTGTTAAAACAAATTTCCTAAGGGACTCGGGTCGGCGCCACATGAAATCAGAAGGATGGAAAACTTATCGCACGCGTTTTCTGGTGAAGGCCAAGCAGCTCAACTCAAACCTCAGTTTCGTCGACAGCTTAGGGCGACATCATGCGGGACGGAAAGGCGATTACCTGGTGGAGTCATCGGAGGGCGTGATTAGCATCACGCCGCGGCAGATCTTTGAAGACGTGTACGTGGTGATGGCTCAGGATGAAATCGCTACCTATCGGAAGGAAACTGTGACCGCGCCCGGAAGTCGCAAGCTGCCTCAACCATTTCGTGGAAAACCCCTCGATGGTTCCCGGGTCGGACTGATGTGAAGTGGCTGTATTTGGGGGAAAATAAAGGGAAAACGTCGGGACGCTGGCGACTGGATTTTTCTTGGCGGCGCACGGTAGCGGAGGCCGCCCGGATGCGATAGACTAACCCTTCAGTTCACTCCAAGCTGAGGACTCATATCCCCATGACCAGCCGTGTCAGCTATGCTCCGCAGGATTTTCAGAAAATGTGTCAGCAGGCCGAACGGGATCACGAATCGAAGAAATTGGCGGTCCTGCTGGAACGAGTCAAGAAACAGATTGCCGCCCGCACCGGCAGCGAGCGTGGGATGGACGCGCCGAAGCCGCCAGTCGCGGTGATCTCCGGCGGTTCCCATCCGCTGCGGCCACCCAGTCGAACTGCTCCGTTTGATCGCTAGACCACCATCGCCAGATCACGATCGCAGATCAAGCAAATCGTGTTTTCAATCACACCCTAAGAAATCTTTTCCCCTTCCACAGGGAAGTTTTGCGCTAGAATGGCCGAGCTTTTCCGGCGAACTTCCTGGTCCGATCGAGTTCGCTGGGTGCCTTCCCCCAGGAGGTAGTGGATGTACCGGCCTTATTCGAGTTCCAGGGCGGATGCTCGTCCGCCCCAGGACGTGGAGTCACAGATCCGCGATCTGAGTCAGGACTTCGCAACTTCTTTTAACACAGGCAATTACGACCAGGCAGCGCGAGTGTTTGCCAACGACGGCGTGCTGATGGCTTCGTGTATGGATGCCGCCTATGGGCAGAAAGCGGTGGAGCGCCTTTTGCGCCAGCTGGGCGAGGTCGGATACGGCGACCTGCGGCTGGAAACGACACGCATCGATCACTCCGGCGATATGGCCATGGAACTTGGACGATTCACGGCTATAGTACGGCGGGCTGACGGGACCAGTTTTCCGGAGAGCGGAAAGTATGTGAAGGTATGGAAACGGCTCGGAGCGTGGTTGCTGATGGCGGACTGTTGGAGCCGCAATGTTGCAGCAGCGAACGATCGCGCCGCCTGAAACGACGGCGCTGCTTGATCGACAGAGCCGCACGAAAACTGATGAAGACAAATACGGCGGGCCAAGAGCGCGAGGCGCCGACCGGCTCGGGCAACCGTCCCGAGACGGGACTGAAGGGCGCAGCGGATCCGGGGCAGTATTGCCCGAACTGCTCGACGAAGCTGCGCGAGAGCCGCTGCAAGCTGAAGTGCCCACAGTGCGGGTTTTATCTGAGCTGCTCGGATTTCTACTGAGTGCCGAGGGCGACTCTCGGCGTCCCAAGCCACGGACAATTCTGAATCTGGAAGTTGGCGGTGTCTCCGAGACAGCGGTTCCGAGTTCCGTCTACAATGGTTGGAGTTCGCTTGAAATCATAGTAAGGAGAACGTCATGCAACGCAAGGGCAGCGCTGTTTGGAAGGGTGGGCTGAAGGACGGCAAGGGAACGATGTCGGCTCCCGGGGGCGTGCTGAACAATACGCAGTATTCCTTTTCGACGCGGTTTGAGAACGGGCCGGGGACAAATCCGGAGGAGTTGATTGCGGCCGCGCATGCGGGGTGTTTTTCCATGGCGCTGTCGGCGCAGCTGGGTACGGCGAATCTGACGCCGGAGAGCCTTTCGACGACGGTGACGCTGTCGTTTGAGAAACTGGATTCGGGATGGACCATTACCGAGAGCCACATTGATGTTGTGGGGAAAGTTCCAGGGGCGGATGCGGCGACCTTCCAGAAGTATGCCGAAGCGGCCGAGAAGGGATGTCCGGTGTCGAAGGTCTTGAATGCGAAGATTACGATGACCGCGAAGCTGGGTTGAGTCGCCTGGGTCGGGCGAGGGTCCAGGAACGGGAGCAGCCGTCGAGCTTCGCTCGACCGGACAGCCGAGGGTGGCTATCCGGGATGATTCGCGGTTTGACAGTCGGGTTGGTGCTTGTAGAATAGTTGTGCAGGTCTTTCCTGATGCGGCAGCTTTCTGGCTGCGGCAGATTTGTTCACTTGCCATCGTGGCGGAATTGGCAGACGCGCATGGTTCAGGTCCATGTACCGGCAACGGTGTGGGGGTTCGAGTCCCTTCGATGGCACCAAGGTTTGGGTTGTGAGGTCCTTCCCCTTCCGCCTGCGCTGCGCTTGGCATGCAGGGTCAGGATTTCGCCGGCGGGCTCCCGCTGCCGTCAGTCTTCGGTCATAGGTCGTCAGCGGCGCGATGACGAGCCCCGCCTAACTCATGTCGGGTTCTGGCCGTCATGTGTTCAGAATCACTAACCACGAGCCACTAATTACCGAGCACAAGTAATCCTATACAGCGAGCGGCGAAATCGGGCACAATCTAGGCGGACTCCCGGAGGAAGGCGAATTTGAGAATCTCGCAGAAAGGCCTGTATGCGCTCCAGGCCATGATGACGCTTGCCCGGCGGTACGAACAGGGCGCGATCAAGATTCGGGAAATCGCGGCGGAGAGCGATCTGCCGGAGAAGTTTCTGGAACTAATCCTGCTGGAGCTGAAAAATGCCCGCATTGTGGACAGCGTGCGTGGAGCGAGAGGCGGGTACCGGCTGCGGCGGGATCCTTCTGAAATTCCGCTTAGCGACGTGATCCGGCTGATCGACGGGCCTCTGGCTCCGCTCGGGGACGCTGAACAACTGCGTGGGATGATCGCGAATGACTCCGATCATCGGGCGCTGTATGAAGTCTTTCTGGCGGTGCGGGACGCGGCTGCGAAAATCCTCGAGAACACCACCGTCGCCGATATTGCGGGAACCGCAAAGAAGGGACATCGCAACGCGGCACCGGCGCCCGCGGCGCGGAAAAGGCAAGCCGGAAACACCTGAAATCTCCTGCCAGAAGCGCGGTTGGCGCGATTTTCACAGACGGCAAAGAGTATTTCGCGCCTTCGCCGCGCCTGCATTCTTCCGTCGTCCTCTCGAAGAATTGCTGAAAACCTGTGCGCGATGCAGATCACTAACAGAAACGTATGGTGGGGTTGCACTGTTTTTGGTCATGGGGTTGTGGACAGGCTGCACCCGATTGAAAAAGCAGATAGTTGCGGGTGCGGATTTTCGATTGACGGGAGGAATAGGAGGAGTAAAACGATACTCGTTCTTTGACAGCTTC